>Ga0105348_1000474_pt1 | contig 29828 bp, 29 predicted proteins | sample EN8Hudsemesocosm_2_FD_83504 | JGI IMG/M metagenome (GOLD analysis project Ga0105348, IMG submission 83504) | Methane-oxidizing microbial communities from mesocosms in the Hudson Canyon - EN8C Hudson Canyon | ecosystem: Environmental > Aquatic > Marine > Cold seeps | place: Hudson Canyon... | reverse complement strand
TCATAGGTTGTGAGGTATTGAATATTAACCCTGTCCTTGGCAACTTTGCTTTACCCTTTCAAATAATTGATAAAGGGGGCAAGTGGAATGTATTAATCGACCAATCATTATTGGCTAAGTTTTTGGAGTTAAAAACTCAGTTAGCATTAGGTCAGCTCAGTGATGAAGGTGCTTTTACTTCAATATTAGGTTTACTTGCTGGAGGAGATTTCTTTAAGCCTGAATCAAAGACAGATTTACCTTTAGGGCGCTTAGATTATGAGAGGTTGTCTGAATATTTAAGGCATCGCAATAAAGACTTATTATCAGTTGAACAGAAACTAGTGCTTTCTAATCAGTTAGAGGAAGTAATGAATTTGACGGGTTATTTGAGTGCTAGGTCGCTGCTGCTAGGGGTTGCACAAACGATGCTTCAGAGCATAGAAACTAACTGACATATAAGTAATTAGTCGGTAGAATGCGTTCAAAATATTGAACATGGAACCTCAGGAATGGAATTCTTAAAAAAGACCTTATCGCTTACCTTATTTGCCGGTTTATTGGCAGGTTGTCAGATAACCGAAGAAGAAAAAGAAAAACTAGAGCAAGCGGGTGAAAATCTAGAGAAAATCGCCAGTGCCCCTTTTATTGCTTACCCTGCCGAAAATGACACTGTTGATAGCTCAGGTGAAATTAGACTCCTGATTGATGACTCTGTTGATTATAAGTCGATGGCATTAATCGTTGATGGTATAGAGGTCGCGGTAGATGAGGAAGCTCCTTACGAATTCCAGTGGGATCCTTATTATTGGTCAAATAATGCGAAAGCGACGTTTATAATTCGTGCTATTACTGCTGGCGGTAACTTGCTACGTTCAGAAGTACGGACTGTAGAAATAGGCGATAATGTTCACAACCTCGTTAAAGTGACCAGCCCTTATGATGGCCAAGTCTTACAAAATGTAAATTCTACGGACATTTCATGGACTGCTCGAGCAGGTGCCGAAAGCTATGATGTTCAAATCAATGGTGTGATGTTTAATACCGATCAAACGACGGCGAGTATTGATTTACCAACGATTGGAAATTATTCAATGTCAGTGCGCGCGATTGATAGCCAAGGGTATAAAGGCAAGTGGAGTGATGAAAGCCGTATATCTTTAGCGATACCATCGGCACCGAGTATTTATAATTCCGATCCTGTTGCTAGTGATAATGATTGGCAGGTTCTATTTAATTGGACTGGCTCGCTTGCTAGTTCTGAGTTGCAAATTTCAACGGATATAAATTTCACTTCAATATTAGAAAATGAAGATCTTGCTACTACGTCTTATTCTGCATCATTGGTCACCGGTATTTATTATGCTCGTGTGCGAACGACCAATGAATTTGGTTATATTAGTCAGTGGAGTGAAGTGAGTACTGTTGAGCTAGGTTTGTTTGCTACGAAAATCGATATGCATACTTATGGTGGATTTAGTAACGAAGACGCGCCTGTTGATTTTGTTATTGGTGATGAAAGTATTGTGATTGCTGCGCGCGCTTCGAATGATAGCGATGGTAGTGGTGATGATTTCTACGTTTCTAAAGTAAACCTACAAGGAGAAGTATCTTGGGGGAAATCCTATAAACCTCAGATGAATAATCCTAAATCGATAGCAAAAACATCCAATGGATATGTGTTACCTGGCAACGGTACAAGTTGGAAAGATGGCAAAGTAATAGCGTTAGATTATTTAGGCAACCAGTCATGGTTAACCAGTTATAACAGTACAGAAGACTTAGCGGCTGGTGATCATGGTATTTATACTCAACAGCGACTTGAAAATATAGTTGAGGTATCTCCAAGTAAATATGTAGCGCTTCAGCGTACGTTAAACTGTATCTACACAGGTCCTGTTAATGACTGGGGCTATCGCCCTTCATCTTGTCCTAATGAAAATATAGAAAATAAGGTGAAATTTATTGATCGCTCAGGAGATGCGCCTGTAATTACTGATCACCAGATAGCTCAGCCAGCATCAGGTAAATATGATAACTTTTCTCAATTATTATTAACGGATTCAGGCTTATATGCTGCGGGACGATATACTGCGGCAAATGATTCTTCACAAGATTCATCGGCTGACGGCTTTACTCCTTCTACCAGTGCCAGTGGTGCCGTGTTATTAGAGCTGAGCAAAACGGATGGCAGTATTATTTCTACCCGAACTGCTGGTGGCATTAAAGACTCCACTCTAACTAGTATCGCTGAAACAAAAGTAGGAGATATTGTTGTTGGGTATAATAGTTATTACGCAGCGGTTGCTTCTACCTTCAAATCTGATGGTAGTTCAGATAGCAAAATAGACGGTTCTCAGAGATATACACAGGTTGTAGCAGATCCAAATGGTGATGGCTACATTACCCTTGCTCAGCATAGGAATATAGATGATTACTATTTAACGCGTTATAACGAATCTAATTCCAAAGTCGGAGAATCGACGCGACTATCTCAGTGCTTTAGAGAACTAAGAGCTAAGAAAATTAAGAGCCACCCGAAGCATGGGTTAGTAATTCTAGGTACGGATGGTATTAGTTATTCTGAAACCCACACCGTTTATTTTAATGTCACTGAAGATTTTAAATACCTATGTCCTGAATAATCTTTTATAGCTTACCCAAAAAGAGCCTTAAGCTTATACTTCAGGCTCTTTTCATCTTCTACATCCCTGTAGTCGACCCTTCGGGCTTCTCCGAAGTGCAAAATAGCTGTACTGCTATTTAGTTTATATCTTATCGATTGATTAAATCAAAAATCCGCCATCAAGTTCTTCAAACTCGCCATCGTCTCTTGGCCACGAGCTTTCTGAACTTCGGCAGATACTTCAGTCTTTCCTTCCCACTCAATGTCATCTTGCGGTAACTCATCCAAGAAGCGGCTATGAGTCGTATCCAAGATTTCACCATACTGCTTACGCTTGCCGGCATAAGTGATAGTGAGTGTACGCTGAGCACGGGTAATGCCTACGTACATCAAACGGCGTTCTTCTTCGATTGTATCGGCTTCAATGCTGTTTCTGTGCGGCATCAACTCTTCTTCAAGGCCCACCATATAAACATGAGGAAACTCTAGACCTTTTGATGCGTGAAGGGTCATTAGCTGAACCTGATCTTCTTCGTCTTCATCCGCTTGGCGTTCTAGCATGTCACGAAGAATCAGTTTACTTACCGCATCTTCAATGGTGACTTCATCGCCAAGTTCATCGGCTTTCTCGATCATCTTTGAGATTGAATCGACTAGATACCAAACGTTGCTCATACGGCGTTCGGCCATATGCGGGGTTCCGCTGGTGAGATTTAGGTGGGCTTCGTAATCGAGGTCTTCAATCATTTCTTTCACGGCGGCAACGGCATCATCTGCATAAGCCATGCGAGTGATGTTATTGAGCCAGTGACCAAAGCGTTTTAGTTTATCTAATGCTTTCGGCGTTAATAGCTGTTCTAAACCGAGCTCCGTCGTGGCAGCCATCATCGAGATACCACGGCGAATACTGTATTCGCTGAGTTTCTCAATAGTACTTGGGCCAATCTCACGACGTGGAGTATTGATGATCCGCAAAAATGCAGAGTCATCAGTCGGGTTAATCAATAAACGCAAATAACCCATGATGTCTTTAATTTCACTGCGACCAAAGAACGACTGACCACCGCTCAATTTATACGGCACTTGGTGTGCTTGCAGCTTCATTTCTAAAATACGTGATTGATGGTTACCACGATACAGAACGGCGAAATCCGAGAACTTACCGCCATAGCGCATGCGACGTTCAACGATGCCGGTAACAACACGCTCCGCTTCGATCTCATCATTCTTGCACTTAAGAATTTTAATCGGGTCGCCATACCCTTTGTCCGACCACAGTTTCTTGATCAGTTCGTGGGGGTTGTTATCAATTACCTTGTTGGCGGCGTTCAAAATCAAACCGGTAGAGCGATAGTTCTGCTCTAGCTTAACCAGCTTCAAGTGCGGGTAATCGACTTTTAATAAATTCAGGTTTTCGGGACGGGCACCACGCCAAGAATAAATCGATTGGTCATCGTCCCCTACCACAGTTAAGCCACTGCGGTTACCCAGTAACATTTTCACCAGTTCGTACTGGCTGGTATTGGTATCTTGATACTCATCCACAAGCAAATAGCGGATTTTACTCTGCCAGCGCTGTAAAACTTCCGGATGATTTTTGAACAGCATGGTCGGAACCCAAATCAAATCATCAAAATCTACTGCGTTATAAGCACGTAGCGTTCGTTGATAGACTGAGTAGCACTGGGCAATCATCATCTCTTGTGGATTTTCAGCTTTGGCGATGGTTTGCTCAGGGTCGAGCATGTCGTTTTTATGGTTCGATATAGCGCTTTGCACCATATCCAGCGCGTCATCATCCTGGTCATGATCACGCATCATGATGTCTTTTAGAATGTTCTTAGCATCATCTTGGTCGAGAATAGAAAAGCCGGTGCGATAACCTGCGGTTTTATATTCTGAGCGAATAATGTTTAAGCCTAAGTTGTGGAAGGTCGAAACGGTTAAGCCTCGGCCGGCGCCACCTTGTAGCAACTGGCTTACACGCTCTTTCATCTCGCGCGAGGCTTTATTGGTAAAGGTTACCGCCGCAATGTGATGGGCCTTGATGCCACAACTTTCGATCAGGTAGGCGATTTTACGGGTGATCACACTGGTTTTACCCGAGCCTGCACCGGCGAGTACCAATAATGGCCCATCGATGTATTTGGCGGCTTCTTTTTGCCTTGGGTTTAGATGACTTAAGTCGACCACGAACGTTCCTCTCTGATTCAGCCCGCTATTCTAACAACGATGAGAAAATTTGATAGAGATCAGTCTTAAAGGGCAGACAGATTTTGATTCGTAACCTATAAATAAGGTATGTATTTTGTTTCTTATTAGGATGTGATCATTGTTTGAACCCCGGTTGGTGCTAAAAGCTGAACAAGAATTAATCAGTGCCAAAAAAAGTGTGAATAAAAGTGCTAAGCGCTTGTTATTTATGACTACTTGCAGTGAATCTCAGCCCAGTAGTTTTCAGTTATTACAGCAATCACAAGTGGGAGCTGAGGTGAGTCTCTGGAAGCCAGGGCAAGCCTTACAAGTTAAGGCCAACTGGTTTTGTGTGATTTTGCATTTATCCCAGCTAGCGCCTGAGTTAATCAGTCAATATTTAGCCATTGCCAGTCGGTGGCCTGTGGTTATTATTTCAGATCTTGACCCTGAAGATGAACTGCATGAGTTAGAAGATGAAACGATTGACCTTGAATGGTTGAATGAAAGTAATCTCGATCAGGTACATCTTAATCGTGCGATTGATATGGCGGTTTTGAAATATCGTTTGAGTCACGATATTTCTACTGATGGCGCTCATACTTTTGCTAGTAGCTCTACTGGACGATTAGGAGAAGCTATATTCGACCGACAAACATTTTTTCAACAAGCCGATTTATTGTTGAAGAAGGATGATGCTAAGCCGCCGCAATATTTTCAACTTTTACAATGTCGTTGGTTAAAAAGTAAAGATGCACAATTAAGCTGGCAAGACAGTGAATTATTACGTTTGTGCTTCGAACGATTTTTAGCGCAATACGTAAAAAAAGGAACACTATTAGGGCGCTTGATGGATGAGCAAACCGGTATGCTTTCGATTAATAACGAACCGATGGATAAAAAGAGTTTAGAGTCATTCCATCAGCTATGTCAGCAAGAATTCAGTGATATAAAGCTGTTAGTTTATACCAGCACCGCAACACGCGTAAAAGATAGCGAAAGTCTTGCACTTGCAATGCAGTTGGCCGTTCAAGAAATAGCGCGTGATAAACTAGTACAAGAAGCCAAGCTTGAATGGCAATCTTACCAGCAAGCAAATATCGGCTTGATGAGTGGTATGCATTTAGCGCTGCAGCGACAAGAGTTCGTACTTCACTATCAGCCTCAATTACACGTAGAAAGCGGCGAATGGATTGGTGCAGAAGCTTTAATCCGTTGGCAGCATCCTAGTTTTGGTTTGCTACCCCCTGCTGCTTTTATAGTTGAAGCAGAAACTACCGGATTAATTCAAGTTCTTGGACGCTGGGCGTTGCATGAAGCGATTCGCGCGTGGAAGATTATCTTGATTGATTCCGGCCATAAAATTTGTATGGCGGTAAACGTTTCTTTTGCACAAGTCGCGGATGCCAATTTTGCTGAAGAAGTGCTGCAGGTTTTAGAAGAAAATGACATGCCTCATGAGTTTTTAGAATTGGAATTGACTGAAACGACGATTATTAAAAATGAACGAGTCACCATTGATAACTTAAAGCATTTGTTGAGTTCAGGTATTAAGATTTCATTGGATGATTTTGGCACTGGGTTCTCGTCATTATCTCACTTAAGTGATTTACCCATCAGTGGTATCAAGTTAGATCGAGCGTTTGTATCGCCGTTAAGTGAAGAGGGAGCGCAAACACATATCGCTGAAGCGATGGTCAGTTTAGCTAAGAAGTTAAATTTAGAAACAACTGCCGAAGGTGTAGAAGATGCGCGCTGTATGGAGAAAATTAAACAGTTAGGCTGTGATAGAGTGCAGGGATACTACTTTTCTCGGCCGCTAGCCTTAGAACATTTATTAGTTCGTGCAGAGCAGAACTTTTCACCAATAGAACAGAACTCTAATAGAATTGAGAGCGAATAGAACAGAGAATGAATGATCTGAGCAGTTAAAGTAGATTGATATTAGCGCTGACGATAGCGCTCTAATTTACGATAGCTCAGCGCCTCCATAATATGACCTGTTTGAATATTGTCACTATTATCTAAGTCGGCAATGGTACGGGATATTTTTAAAACTCGGTGGTAAGCGCGAGCACTTAAGTCGAGTTTTTCTATGGCCAATCTTAATAGGTTTTCATCTTCATCGGTTAAATTGCAATGGGCCTCAACCTGAGCATTACTGAGCTGGCCATTGCTACATTGCTGGCGCTCTGTTTGTTTCATCCACGCACCTAATACTCGGGCTTGTACCGTTGCGCTATTTTCTTGTGTATTAGGTTGGGTCTTTTGCAGTTCTAAAATTGAGATGGGTGGTACTTCGACTTGTAGATCTATGCGATCTAATAACGGACCAGATGTTTGTCCTTGATAGCGCCTTACTTGATCTTCGGTACAGGTGCATTTGGCTGAAGGATCACCATAATAACCACAAGGACACGGGTTCATAGCGGCGACTAATTGAAATCGAGAAGGATAGGTTACTTGCTGACTGGCGCGAGCAATACAAATCTCACCGCTCTCTAGTGGCTCGCGTAAAACATCCAAAACTTTACGACTAAACTCGGGCAGTTCATCTAAGAATAAAATTCCGCCATGGGCTAAAGAAATTTCTCCGGGTCTTGGTTTGCCACCACCTCCCACTAAAGAAATACCCGAGGCAGTATGGTGTGGGCTTCTAAAAGGCCTTTGTCGCCATTGCTTTAGCCAATCGCTGTGATGCTGACTAATGGAATAAATGGCGGCACTTTCTAAAGCTTCTTGATCGTTCATCGGTGGTAAAATTCCAGGCAAGCGACTGGCTAACATCGTCTTACCTGTACCAGGAGGGCCAATAAAAATTAAATTATGCTTTCCCGCTGCGGTGATTTCTAATGCGCGTTTTGCTTGCGCCTGTCCGCGTACATCGCTCAAATCGGCATGGGCAGTGATGTACTCCGAGGGTTCGACATTATCAACTTCGTCAAGACTCGCTTGGCCACAAAGATAGGACCAAACTTCTAATAAACTGCGAGCATTCTTTTGCGCTGCACCTTGGCAAAGAGCAGCTTCCTCAGCATTATCTCGAGGTAAAATTAACGTGCGATCGGTATATTGAGTTTGAATCGCAGCGCTTAAAATACCGCGAATCGGCCTTACTTCTCCACTTAGGGCAAGTTCACCAATAAATTCATGCTGGTCAATTAATTTGCCGGGGATTTTTCCGTCCGCCGCGAGTATTCCAATGGCGATGGCCAGATCGTATCGGCCACCCTCTTTTGGAAGATCAGCGGGGGCGAGATTGATCGTTATTTTTTTTGCGGGAAATTCAAATTCACTATTGAGGATGGCACTGCGAACTCGATCTTTGCTTTCTTTGACAGCCGCTTCCGGCAAACCAACAATATTCATCGTCGGCAGGCCATTAGAAAGATGCACTTCTACTGTTACCAGAGGAGCCTGAATACCGACTTGAGCACGAGTACGAACGATGGCTAATGACATTCATTCTTTCCATAGAATTGTATTTCATTAGCAAGTTTAGATAAGTTACTTACAATCGACCTTTAGCCGATAGTAGTAACTTAATTAGAGCGGCTTAATCTTTTGGTTTTAGTTCGCTTTCCATCTAGTCTTGAATTTGGTTTTGAAGATCAGTCAATTGCTGTTCTAAATTTGTTAAGCGATCTTGAGTACGACTTAGTAACTCAGCCTGAACATCAAACTCTTCACGAGTCACTAAATTAGCTTGAACTAGCAATTGCTGAAAATGTGCTTTGGCCATCATTTTCATTTCTTCGCTGAACGCTTGGCCGGGTAAACCTTTTTCGCTCAAGCCTTGCATCCATTCGTCTGCAAGGTCTTTTAGCTGTGATGGGTTAAACATAGTGAGATCCACATTAAAATTGAATAATATGACTACTATACCAGCAAATACCCGCCATCAACATTAATGCACGTGCCTGTTGTATAGCTAGAAGCATCGGACGCAAGATAGAGTACCGTGCCGGCCATTTCTTCAGGCATAGCCGCCCGCTTCATTGGAATATGCATCATGGCTTGCTTGAGAATGGCATCATTACTGGTTAGCGCGCTGGCAAACTTGGTATCGGTTAATCCCGGTAATAAAGCGTTAACGCGAATACCTAGTGGTGCGCATTCTTTGGCGAAGGTTTTGGTCATAGCGATCACAGCGGATTTTGTAATCGAATAGATGCCTTGGAAATCGCCAGGAATCACACCGTTTACGGAAGCAACATTGATGATGTTTCCGCCGCCGTTTTTCTTCATTAATTTGCCGCCTGCGACAGACATAAAGAAGTAACCGCGAACATTCACATCAACTGTTTTTTGGAAGGCGCTTAAATCGGTATCTAGCACATGGCCAAAATAAGGATTAGCTGCGGCGTTATTCACAAGGATATCGAGCTTGCCGTGTTTTTCTTCAATCTGCTGAAAGCAATTTTCTATTTGATCCATTTCACCAATATGGCAAGCAATAGCTTCAGCGCTGCCGCCTGCAGCAATGATCTCGTCTGCAATGACTTGGCAGCCTTCAACTTTACGGCTAGAAACAATGACATGGGCGCCAGCACTGGCTAATAGTTTCGCGATGCCTTCGCCTATGCCTCGGCTTGCGCCGGTTACTAGGGCTACTTTGTCTTTTAAATTGAATAGATTTTTTACGCTCATGATTTATACCCTGTTTTATGTTGGTGCTCTCACAAAGGATCGGCAGAGAGTCATTGAATGTAGCCAGTGTAGGTAAAATAGAGTGATTCATTAACTGAATAATATAGATGGCTTAGGATTCATCCTGTTTATTTAAGTGATGGCTTGGTGCGCCATTTCGGTGCTTTATTGGAGGTATGCATTTATTTGGAGCATTGGATTTTTTACTATTGAGCGAACTTTGATCTAATTAGGATCTGCTAAAGCTGACAATTGCTCTGGTGAGAAAAAATCCATTCATTTAGTCAGGATTGTAATAATTGGCAAGACCTTTGCTCTTAAACTGAATCGCTGTATTAATGGGTGCATTTACGAACGGTTTCAATAGTCAGAATTAATGCATTTCCACACTGTTAAAAGGTAAACATTTTTGCAACAGCAAGAACTTGATCCGAATTTACACTGGTTAGCTAATTATCAAGCCGAGTTAGTTCATCTTGATGATAAAACCCGTTTAGGAAGAACCAGCCATTTTGGTCCGTTGAGGGTGCAGAGAGCTTTTTACCCTGAGGGTAATATGTGTGCGCATCTGTATTTATTACACCCTCCCGGTGGGCTGGTGGCTGGGGACTATTTGACCATTGGCTTACATCTTAAGCCGCATGCGCAAGTATTAATGACGACGCCATCAGCGGGGAAAATTTATAACAATATTACTGAGCGCAAACAGTTTCAAAAAGTCTTATTGAAAATTGAAGACAGTGCGGTATTAGAATGGATGCCACAAGAAACTTTGGTATTCGATGGCGCCGAAGGCGAACTCATTACTGAAGTCGAGCTGAGCGATAATGCACATTTCATGGGCTGGGACATTGTGTGCTTGGGTCGCCCGAGTAGTGAAGATTGGTTTGAGTCAGGCAGTGTCAGGCAGGTGATATTGATTCAGCGCAATGGCCTGCCGTTATTTATTGAACGTAATACGATTTCTGCTACTGGCGATATTATGCAAGATAAAGCAGGCTTGGCTAAGCAGGCGGTTTTTGGCAGTTTTATTTTGACCAATAATACCGATAGCATTCCTGAATTAGATGAAGAGCAGCGTGAAGCCTTAGAAAATTTAGCGGCGCTTACAGGGGAGTCAGGACAGGCGAAAGGATTGGTCGCAGTCACGCATAAACCCGGTTTAGTGATCGTGCGTTATTTAGGCCCGTGTGCGGATAATGCGAAAAAAGTATTTATAAAGTATTGGCAGTGGATGCGACCTTTTGTAAATGGTCGTGAAGCATGCCCCCCGCGTATTTGGAATACCTGATTTTGAAACGATTGAAAACGAATTTAAAAATTATTTGAAGGTTTGATTTATGGAATTATCACCGAGAGAAAAAGATAAATTATTAATTTACATGGCAGGTGAGCTAGCTGAGAAGCGTCGTGCACGTGGTGTGAAATTAAACTACCCAGAATGCGTTGCGATTATCTCATCCTTTATTGTAGAAGGTGCTCGTGATGGCCGCACGGTAGCGGATTTAATGAACGCTGGTCGTAATGTGATTTCTCGTGATGAAGTGATGGATGGTGTTGAGTCGATGATTCACGACGTGCAGGTTGAAGCGACATTTCCTGACGGCACTAAATTAGTGACTGTTCATTCTCCAATTGCGTAACAGCGATTAATTAGGCTTAAAGGAAAAGATTATGATTCCAGGTGAGATTATTCCAGCGTCAGGGCCAGGCAGTGATATCGAATTAAACGTCGGCCAGAAAACTATTAATGTGAAAGTTTCAAACTCCGGTGATCGTCCGATTCAAATCGGCTCACATTATCATTTTTACGAAGCCAATTTGGGCCTAAAATTTGATCGTGAATCCACAAAAGGTTTTCGCTTAAATATTGCTGCTGGCACCGCGGTGCGTTTTGAACCAGGCCAAGTACGTGAAGTAGAACTTGTTGAATATGCAGGAACAAAAACCATTTATGGTTTCCGCGGCGACATAATGGGTAAGCTTTAAAAGCACAGAATCAGAAGTTACGTTTTAATATCGGCACTTTCATTGTTTCCCATGGCGGCACGCAGCAAGTACCTCCATGTATGCTCAACGATTTGGTCCCTCAAATCGATGGCCTTGTGTGAATACAATAAAAGTCCCTAACAGTTTTTCAGACTCACCGATTTATGTTTTTAAAGGGTGGGGGAGAGGGAAGGATATGACTAAGATAGATCGCAGAACTTACGTTGATATGTACGGCCCGACCGTAGGCGATAAAGTTCGTTTAGGAGATACCGAATTATTCATTTCACCAGAAAAAGATTTCACTGTTTATGGTGATGAAGTGAAATTCGGTGGTGGAAAAGTAATTCGTGATGGAATGGGGCAGAGTCAATCAACCTCCGATAAAGTGCCAGATACGGTGATTACCAACGCACTTATTTTAGATGCTACGGGCATTATTAAAGCTGACGTCGCGTTAAACAATGGTCGTATTCAAGCGATTGGCAAAGCGGGTAATCCTGATACGCAAGCAGGGGTGACGATTGAAGTCGGTCCTGGCACCGAAGTGATTGCTGGCGAAGGACAAATTCTTACCGCGGGTGGTATTGATGCGCACATTCATTTTATTTGCCCGCAGCAAGTTGAAGAAGCATTAATGTCGGGAACCACGACGATGATCGGTGGAGGTACAGGGCCAGCAACAGGCACGAACGCAACCACGTGTACTCCAGGGCCTTGGCACTTGGGTAAAATGATGCAAGCTGTAGATGAGTTACCAATGAACTTTGGTTTTCTAGGTAAAGGTAATGCGTCATTACCGGAAGCGTTAGAAGAGCAATGTGTCGCGGGTGCAATCGGTTTAAAGTTGCACGAAGATTGGGGCACAACACCGGCGTCGATTGATAACTGTTTAACCGTGGCAGAAAAGTACGATGTACAAGTTGCGATTCATACCGATACGTTAAACGAATCCGGTTTTGTTGAAGATACTTTAGGCGCATTAAAAGGCCGTGTTATTCATACTTACCATACTGAAGGTGCAGGTGGTGGCCACGCGCCAGATATTATTAAAGCCTGTGGCGAGTCGAACGTATTACCGTCATCGACGAACCCAACGCGTCCTTATACCGTGAATACGGTTGATGAGCATTTAGACATGCTGATGGTATGCCATCACCTTGATCCTAATATTCCAGAAGATGTTGCTTTTGCTGATTCACGTATTCGTCGCGAGACAATTGCAGCGGAAGATATTCTGCATGACCTTGGCGCTTTCTCTATGATCTCTTCTGATTCACAGGCCATGGGTCGAGTCGGTGAAGTGATTACACGCACATGGCAAACTGCGCACAAAATGAAAGTGCAGCGTGGGCCATTACCTGAAGATGCGAAATCCGAAATAGAAGGTTGCGATAACTTTCGTGCGCGTCGTTATATCGCTAAGTACACAATCAACCCAGCGATTACCCATGGTATTTCTGATGAAGTTGGATCGGTTGAAGTAGGAAAATATGCTGATTTGGTTTTATGGAAACCCATGTTTTTTGGTACTAAGCCTTCATTAATTATTAAAGGTGGAATGATCGCAGCGGCGCCGATGGGCGATCCGAACGCATCGATCCCAACACCTCAGCCAGTGCACTATCGATTAATGTTTGGTGCGATGGGGAAAGCGGTTTCGAAAACTAGCATGACCTTCGTTTCAAAAGCGGCACTAGAACAAAATACTCTGGACCACTTAGGTTTGGATAAAGAACTGGTCGCTGTTAAAAACTGTCGCTCCATACGTAAGAGTGACATGGTATTAAACGATTATCAGCCCGTAGTTGAAGTTGATCCACAAACTTATGTGGTGAAAGCCGATGGGATTGAGCTGACCTGCGAGCCAGCGGAAGAGCTTCCTATGGCGCAGCGCTACTTTTTGTTTTAAATATAGAAATTTTGTTTTAAAAAGTTGAGGGCTAACTTGATTAAAATTATAGAGAAAATCCTCGCCCCAACCGGTGAGGAAGTAATTAAAGACAGCATTTGTTTACCTTATGATCAGCGTAAGCGCGGCCGTTTTAAAACACACACGATCACTGGCCAAGAAGTCGGCATCATGATCGATCGTGGTGACGTCATGCGGGGTGATACTTTGATGCGTTGTGATGCGGGTGATGTTTACAAAATCATTGCAGCTGACGAAGTCGTAACAACGGCAACTACCGATGATACGATTTTATTTGCTCGCGGTTGTTATCACTTAGGAAATCGCCACGTATCTTTGCAAGTCGGCGATGGCTGGTTGCGCTATCAAAATGATTACGTGCTGGATGATATGCTGATACAGCTCGGCCTAAAAGTTATACATGAACCAGCACCGTTTGAACCTGAGAATGGTGCTTATGGGGATCATGGTGGTCACTCTCATGGAGACGATGATTATGTGCATCCTGATGTAGATGGCGAGAGTCATGATCACGGACACTCACATGGTCATGATCATTCACACAGCCATTCTCATGATCACAGTCATGAGCACTGAAATGCAAACCACTAGCTTATTAAATTTATTGCACATCTCTAGCCCAGCATTACCGATTGGTGCGTTCGCTTACTCCCAAGGTTTGGAATATACCTTGGAAGCAGGTTGGTGCAAAAATGCTGATGATGTTGAGCAGTGGATTAAAAGTGTAATGATTCATGGTTTGGGTGGAGTCGATTTACCGATATTAAAAAGACTGCATCAGGCTTGGAGTGCTTATTTTGTTGAGCATGAAGGAGTCGATGAGCAAGCGGATAAAGAGAATAGCAATGTTGAATCTTTAAATCCTCAATCTCTAAGCTCTCAGTCTTTAAAAACATGGAATGCGACACTGCTCGCTTTTCGTGAAACCAAAGAACTCTATCTTGAAGATATTCAAGTGGGTGATGCGTTTAAGCAATGGCATAAAAGCCAATCTGCTGAGCATCTCGCCAAGTTAGAATTAGTCGATAAACCCACCGTTGCTTGTATGTATGCCTTAAACGGTGTGATTAAGAGTTTAACAGTAGAAGAATGTTTGATTGGTTTTGTTTGGTCGTGGTTAGAAAATCAAATAACCTCTGCTAGCAAAGCCATGCCGATGGGACAAACGGATGGGCAAAATATTATTCGCCATTTGATTCCAGAAATTGAAGCGGTTATCGCAAGTGCGATGATAGTTGAAGATGATGATATTGGATCAGGGCTAGTCGGCCTGTCGATGTCATCGGCGTTACACGAACACCAATATTCACGATTGTTTCGATCGTGATATTTTTTGTTTTTTTAAAACCAACAGTATTTGAATTTAATTAAGCAAGAGGGTTCATGGTTGAGCAGTGCTGTAACAAATGTGGGAAGCAGGGATGCTGAGCCCAAGGCTACATGGAAGTATTCACGCCGTTTTGTGGAAGCAATGTTCAATCGTGGGTCCGTTTAACAGAATAGGAAATATTAAAAGTGACAACACAACAAACATTACGCGTCGGCGTTGGCGGTCCTGTAGGATCTGGTAAAACTGCATTATTAACCACTCTGTGCAAAATAATGAAAGATACCTACAATATTGCCGTCGTGACCAACGACATCTATACCAAAGAAGATGCGCAGTTTTTAACGCGTAACGAAGCGCTAGATGCCGATCGTATTATCGGTGTTGAAACCGGTGGCTGCCCGCATACCGCTATTCGAGAAGACGCATCAATGAACCTAGCAGCGGTGAAAGAACTTTCTGATCGTCACACAGGTTTAGAAATGGTTTTGGTAGAATCTGGAGGTGATAATTTATCAGCGACCTTTAGCCCAGAGCTTTCTGATTTAACCTTATATGTAATCGATGTTTCTGCAGGCGATAAAATTCCACGTAAAGGTGGCCCTGGTATTACTAAATCAGATTTATTAATTATTAATAAAGTTGATCTTGCGCCTATTGTTGGTGCCTCTTTAGAAGTCATGGATCGTGACGCAACGAAAATGCGCGGTGAACGCCCGTTTGTTTTCTCAAATTTAAAGAGCGGTCAAGGCGTGCAGGAAATTGTACGCTTCATTATAGAGCAAGGTATGCTGCGTGATACCGATTTAATGAAAGAAGAAACTGCGTAATTTATCTTTTTTTGCGCTAATAATGGGCAAGTGAATCATTAACACTTGCTCATTTTTTATTCCCTATCGGCTTTGTCCGCTTTGTTATTTCTCGATTCTAAAATTATTACTATTTCCAATAAAGCTGCACCGATTCTAGGCATAAATGATCGGGCACTGATTTGTTGTGGTGCAAGTTAGAATTAAATCACTAGTAAACTCACTGAAAATCTACTGCTTTATCTTTATCTAATACGAAAACTCGACTAAATGGTTGAAAACACTAGGGGTTTAAGAAGTTGGTATAGCCTTTGCTCTAGTCCTGTCAGCATCACAAAAAATAAGTCACTCCACAGTTTTATAAAATGATAATAATCTGGCAAGAAGAAGGACGAAGTCATGAAAAGCATTATTAAAAGTACAACCAATAAATTTGGAAAAGTTTCTAAAGTATTAGCAGTAGCAACTTTGGCTGCTGGTATCAGTATGGCGAATGCTGCCGATACAATTAAGGTAGGTGTATTACACTCTCTATCTGGCACCATGGCGATTTCTGAAACAACGCTGAAAGATACTGTTCTTATGATGATTGAAGAGCAGAATAAAAAAGGCGGCTTGCTTGGTAAGCAGTTAGAACCTGTTGTAGTTGATCCTGCATCAAACTGGCCGTTATTTGCTGAAAAAACGCGTGAGCTATTATCTAAAGAAGACGTAGACGTAATCTTCGGCTGCTGGACTTCGGTATCACGTAAATCAGCTTTGCCAGTGATTGAAGAATTGAACGGTTTAATGTTCTATCCAGTGCAATACGAAGGTGAAGAATCTTCGAAGAATGTTTTTTACACCGGTGCTGCGCCAAATCAGCAAGCGATTCCTGCAGTTGATTATTTAATCGAAGAAGTGGGCGCCAAGCGTTTTGTTCTAGCCGGTACCGATTATGTTTACCCACGTACTACTAACAAAATTCTAGTGAGCTACTTAAAATCGAAAGGCATTGCCGAAAAAGACATCATGGTGAACTACACACCTTTTGGTCATAGTGATTGGCAGACAATTGTTTCTGACGTGAAAAAGTTCGGCGGCATGGGTAAAAAGACAGCCGTTATCTCTACGGTAAACGGCGATGCGAACGTTCCTTTCTATAAAGAATTAGCAAACCAAGGTATCAGCTCTGAAGATATCCCAGTTGTTGCTTTCTCGGTAGGCGAAGAAGAGCTTTCTGGCTTTGATACAAAGCCGCTAGTCGGTCACCTTGCTGCATGGAACTATTTCATGAGCGCAGAAAGTGAAGAGAACGAGAAGTTCATTGATCAGTGGCACGCTTATACAAAAGATGAAAATCGCGTAACTAACGATCCTATGGAAGCGACGTATATCGGTTTCAAAATGTGGGCAAAAGCGGTTGAGAAAGCCGGTAGTGAAGATGTCGATAAAGTTCGTGCTGCGATGTATGGTTTGAAAGTACCTAATCTAGCCGGTGGCACCGCAGTAATGAATACTAACCATCACTTGTCTAAGCCAGTGCTTATTGGTGAAATTCAAGAAGACGGTCAGTTCGATATCGTATGGCAGACTGAAGGTGAAGTTAAAGGTGATGCTTGGACTGATTTCCTACCAGAAAGTAAGGTATTGATTTCTGATTGGACTGCTCCTATCAACTGCGGTAACTACAATACATTGACTAAAACGTGTGGCGCACAAACGATCGCTAGCGAAGAGTAAATTCCCCTGCAATATCAGGGAGTGCAGCTGCGCTCCCTGCTTTTAACAATCGATAGAAAACCTATTCCATCTCTTAAATATAAAACTCGAAATTCATTAGGAACATAATCATGCACAAATATGTAAAGCGTATTGTGTGGCTAACCTTTTTTTCTCTGTTTGCTGTTTTTAGCAATGCCGCTATTAGTACTGACGATAGTTTGGCAGGCAATAGTGTGGCAAGCGATAGTAAAGAGAAATTAGCCGAGCAAATTACGCTGTCTGCAACGGTGCAGGCATTGATTAAGGCCAGCTATAAGCAAAAAGCTGGAATAATAGATAGCATCGCGGCTATTGATGATGATAAAAAAATATTTATTTTGCAGTCCTTGCTAGATAATCAGCTGTACTACCAGAAAAAAAACAATGTGGACGAGGACAACAAACGGTTATTAATCGTAGATTTGTCATTGTTAAAAAAGAAACACGAAAATGCCATGCTGGATGCTTTCACAGGTGAAATTGTTAGTGACTTGTCTAAGCGAAAGGTAAAAAAAATAGGGGTGAATAATGCCCTACGCCGAAATATCCGTTCTCATATATCCCTAATACAAATTTCTCATGCCGACAGTAGTGTGCGTATTGCGGCAGCGCAGAATCTTTTGAAAGACAGTTCCAGCATTGATCTATCGTTTGTTGAAATACGCTTAAAAACTGAAAAAAATCCTCAAGTCGTTGATATTCTAGAAACAGTTCGAGCTCTAATGTTATTACAGTCAGAGCAAGCGACTATTCGTCTATTGGCATTAGGTGAATTAGATGGATCTTTATATCCAGAAGTACGTATCGAATTGAATAAATTTATAACACGCTTCGATAGTGAGTTGAAAAAAACTCGTGCAGATGAGTTCAAGTTAGCAGAGAAAACTTTGACCGATATAGAAACATTGGTGAGCTATAACGGTTATGCAGAAAACCTCTATTTTGGCCTAGCACTGGGTGCCGTTTTATTATTAGCCGCTATTGGCCTAGCTATTACCTTTGGTGTGATGGGCGTGATAAACATGGCTCATGGTGAAATGATCATGTTAGGTGCCTATACAACTTATGTTGTGCAGATGCTGATGCCAGAATCCATTGGCGCTTCTTTATTAGTATCTATTCCTGCGGCGTTTTTAGTCAGTGGTTTTGTCGGTATCTTAATCGAACGCTCGGTAATTCGTCATCTCTATGGCCGTCCACTCGAAACACTATTAGCAACCTTTGGTATCAGCTTGATCTTGCAGCAAGCAGTGCGTTCTATATTTGGTCCATTAAACCGCGAAGTTATTACGCCAGATTGGTTGGCGGGTACCTTTATGGTTAACCCAGGTTTGTACTTAACCTATAACCGTTTATACATCATCATTTTCAGCTTAGTAGTTTTAGCTGTATTAGCCTTGGTTTTAAAACGTACTTTATTTGGTTTGCAAATGCGTGCAGTAACCATGAATCGCCCAATGGCCAGCTCTATGGGTATTCGTACCGGTTGGGTTGATGCATTAACCTTTGGTTTAGGTTCAGGCATTGCGGGTATTGCTGGTGTTGCGTTGAGTCAGTTAACTAACGTGGGGCCAAACCTAGGTCAGGCTTATATTATCGACTCCTTCATGGTGGTGGTATTTGGTGGTGTGGGTAACTTATGGGGCACGCTTGTTGGCGCAATGTCGTTAGGGGTTGCGAATAAGTTTATGGAACCTGTAGCCGGTGCGGTATTAGCGAAAATTTTAGTTTTAGTATTCATTATTTTATTCATCCAAAAACGTCCTCGGGGTTTATTCGCTCTGAAAGGCCGTGCAGTTGATAACGGTTAAGGAGCTGATTTATGACTAATACAAACATGAGCAACTCAAACAATAAAAAGCTAGGCCCATTAACGACGCTATTAATGAACGACAAAGGTGGTCGTCGTTTATTAATGGTTTTAGCAGCCTTGGCCATTCTAATTCCAGCATTGAATTTATTCATGCCGGAGTCTTCTATTTTCCATGTATCGACTTATACCATGACGTTGTTAGGTAAGTATTTATGCTATGCCTTACTCGCAGTTTCGGTTGATTTAATTTGGGGATATTGCGGGATTTTAAGTCTGGGTCACGGTGCCTTCTTTGCATTAGGCGGTTATGCCATGGGCATGTACCTGATGTTGCAAATTGGTGATCGTGGCGTCTACGGCAATCCTGATCTGCCTGATTTTATGGTGTTCTTAAACTGGCAAGAGCTGCCTTGGTATTGGTTGGGTTTTGAAAGCTTTACCTTTTCCATGGTAATGGTGTTATTAGCTCCAGGTATTTTGGCTTTTGTTTTTGGAGCGTTAGCTTTCCGTTCTCGCGTAACGGGCGTTTATCTTTCGATTATTACCCAAGCATTAACCTATGCCTTGATGTTAGCGTTCTTCCGTAACGATATGGGTTTTGGTGGTAATAATGGTCTAACCGACTTTAAAGACATTATTGGTTTTGATCTGCAGGCAGATACTACCCGAGCGGGATTATTTTTCTGTTCAGCTTTAGCCTTGATCATTGGTTATTTGATTAGCCGCTTTATCGTCACCTCCAAGTTGGGTCGAGTATTAATCGCCATTCGTGATAGCGAAACTCGTGCGCGCTTTCTAGGTTATCGCGTTGAGTATTTTAAACTGTTCGTCTTCATCGTATCAGCAATGTTGGCGGGTGTCGCAGGGGCGCTTTATGTTCCTCAAGTAGGCATTATCAATCCGGGTGAATTTGCTTCTTTACTGTCTATCGAAATGATTATCTGGGTAGCCGTCGGTGGCCGCGGTACTTTGTTTGGTGCGGTTATTGGTGCGATTTTAGTGAACTATGCGAAAACCTATTTCACTGGCGCTTTTGCTGAAATCTGGTTGTTCCTACTGGGTGGTTTATTTGTATTAAGTACATTGTATTTACCAAAAGGCATCGTTGGTTTGTGGATGCAGATGTCTGACAAACTATCGAAGAAGCTAGCAGAAAGAAAAGCAGTTAACTTGCCAGCAGGAGAAAAGGTATGAGCAGCATCACTAGCAGTTCAACGGGCAAACACATCGATAATTCTCCCGTTCTTTATTTAGATGGTATTAGCGTTAGCTTTGATGGTTTTAAAGCACTGAACAACCTATCTATGACGATAGAGAAAGGTGAGATGCGCGCCATTATTGGTCCTAACGGTGCGGGTAAAACCACCATGATGGATGTAATTACCGGTAAGACTCGTCCTGATGAAGGTGAAATTTGTTTTAATAAAAGCTCAGCGGATGATCAGCAAGATCAAACTGATTATGACTTAACCCAATACGATGAAGCGGCTGTCGCTAATCTAGGCGTCGGTCGTAAATTTCAAAAGCCGAGTGTGATTGAAAGCTTAACGATATTTGAAAATCTTGAAATGTCGTTAAAAGGCGGCCGTACTATTTGGCAGTCTTTATTTCATAAGTTAAGCCCTGAGCAAAAACTCAAGCTTGACGAAATTCTAGTATTGATCGATATGTCTGATAAAGCTGATGACCTTGCGGGAAATTTATCTCACGGTCAAAAGCAGTGGTTAGAGATCGGTATGTTATTAGGCCAAGAACCTGAGCTGCTATTAATCGATGAACCTGCGGCGGGTATGACCGACGAAGAAACCATGAAGACGGCTGAGTTATTTAAAACCTTAGCGAAAAGTCATTCGTTAATGGTGGTTGAACACGACATGGATTTCATCGAAGCCTTAGGTTGCAAGGTGACTGTACTAAATGAAGGCAGTGTTTTAGCGGAAGGCACGTTGCAAGAAGTGAAAGCCAATGAAGGCGTTATTGAAAAGTATCTGGGACGCTAATTATGTTGAAAGTTAAAAATGTTGATGTGTCTTATGGTGCGAGTCAGGCGTTATACGATGTTTCCATGGATGCCGAGATTGGTAAGGTAACGTGTGTGTTAGGTCGTAATGGGGTGGGAAAAACCACCTTGATGAAAGCGCTCTCGGGTCATTTATCTGCTGGTAAAGGTCAGATTGAATGGATGGGCAAGGATATCAATGGCAAAGCGCCGTTTGACCGAGCTCGTCAGGGCATCGCTTATGTGCCTCAAGGTCGTGATATTTTCTCGCAGCTTACCGTTGAAGAAAATTTAGAAACCGCATTTTCTGCTTTACCTGCAAGTCAGCGCAAGATCGATCCTGAAGTATTTGCCTTGTTCCCTGTACTGCAAAAAATGTTGAAGCGCCGCGGTGGTGATTTATCCGGTGGTCAGCAACAGCAATTAGCGATTGCGCGTGCACTATTATTAAAGCCTAAAATGTTGATTCTTGATGAGCCGACGGAAGGCATTCAGCCTTCGGTGATTAAAGATATTGGTAAGGTCATTGAGCTGCTGCGTGATCGCGGTGAAATGGCGATTGTTTTGGTTGAACAGTATTTAGAATTCGCTACTGAGCTGGCTGATGAGTTTATTATTCTTGAGCGTGGTCGTGTCGTTGCGACAGGAGCGGGTAGTGAACTGTCTGAATCTGAAGAGGCGAAAGAATTATTAGCAATTTAATTCCTTGCTCTAATTAAGGTCATATTGTTCTCATAAATAAAGGCGTACCACATTGGTGCGCCTTTTTTCTTTGTATGCACCATAAGAGAGCTAAGCTCTGTGGTAGCGCACCGTTTTTAACACCGAAAATTAACTATAATTCACTAGTTTTCAGCTAACTCATTGAAAACAAAGGTTTTTATAAAGTTGGCACGCCCCCTGCTATATGACAAGTACATAAATATAAACGGTGCATAACCTTTAACAAGGTGATGACACAGTTACTTAAAACTGAAGAAGGGAAAACCTAATGACTAAATTATCTCAAGCAATCGCTCTTGCTACTGCAATGACTGCTGGCCTAGTTGGAACAACGACTACTCAAGCTGAAGTATCTGCTTCCGCTGACCTTGCGACTATGTATTTATGGCACGGACAAAATCTAAGCAACGGTGCTGCTGTTGTTTCTGGTAGCCTTGATTACAGCCACGAATCTGGTTTATACGCTGGTGCTTGGGCTACTTCAGGCGATAGCGGTGTTGGTTCTGAATACGATCTGTATGTAGGTTTTGCTGGAGCGGCGGGTGACTTCGGTTATGACGTTGCTTATGCTTCTTACCTTTACCCTGGCAATACGAATGATGATGTAAATGATAATGCTGAAGTGAGCTTAGGCCTATCTTTCTCAGACGTATCATTATCTTTCCTTAAGAACACTGATACTGATGTAAATGGTGACTACTTATTCACAACTCTTGGTTATGAAATGGATAAGTTTGGCTTTGTATTAGGTAATGCAAGTAATACTGAAGGTAAGTATTTCCCAACAGACTACACACACGTTGACGTAACTTTCGCTTATAACGATAACATCAGCTTCACTGCGAGCCAGATTGTTGATCAAGATGTTGAAGATGCTCTAGATGACAGTACTTTGTTTGTTGTTTCATACAGCCTGCCTATTGAGTAATAAATAACATACAATGAGCCCCTGCCTCCGCAAGGGCTCAATTTTCCAATTTATATAATCTTAAAGGGAGTTTTCTATGAAACTCGTAACTGCTGTTGTTAAGCCTTTCAAATTAGATGACGTGCGTGAAGCGCTGTCTGAAATTGGCGTTCAAGGTATCACTGTAACTGAAGTTAAAGGCTTCGGTCGTCAGAAAGGCCACACTGAATTGTATCGTGGCGCTGAATACGTTGTTGATTTCCTACCAAAAGTAAAAGTCGAAGCCGCTGTTGCTGATGAGCAAGTCGAGCAAGTTATCGAAGCGGTAACGAAAGCAGCGAATACTGGCAAGATCGGCGATGGCAAAATTTTTGTTACAGCCCTTGAGCAAATTATTCGAATTCGTACCGGTGAAACTGGTGCAGACGCTATTTAATCTTTTTATGTGTTTTCGCTGATTCTCGCGAATCAGTAGAACAGACAAAAAGAAGACAAAATATTATTTTGAATCAGACTTTCTGATTCATTGTTAAGCCTAATGCGGAGGGCTTTCCCATGGAAAACCAAATTTTTGAGTTGCAGTATGCAATGGACACCTTTTATTTCTTGGTGTGCGGTGCGTTAGTTATGTGGATGGCGGCAGGTTTCGCCATGTTAGAAGCGGGTCTTGTTCGCTCTAAAAATACAACAGAAATCCTTACTAAGAACGTCGCCTTGTTTGCGATCTCTTGTACTATGTATCTAATCTGCGGTTATGCAATTATGTATGACGGCGGTCTTTTCCTTTCAGGTATTACTGAAGTTGATTCTGCTGCAGTATTGGCTGACTACGCTGCTCGTGAAGATGGCTTCAACGGTGGTTCAATCTACTCAGGCGCTTCTGACTTCTTCTTCCAGGTTGTATTCGTAGCAACGGCTATGTCAATTGTTTCAGGTGCGGTTGCTGAGCGTATGAAGCTTTGGAGCTTCCTAGCATTCGCAGTTGTTATGACAGCGGTTATCTATCCTTTAGAAGGTTCTTGGACTTGGGGTGGTCAGTCTGTATTCGGTCTGTACTCTTTGGGCGATGACTTTGGTTTCTCTGACTTTGCTGGTTCTGGTATCGTTCACATGGCTGGTGCTTCTGCTGCTCTTGCGGGTGTTATCTTATTAGGTGCTCGTAAAGGTAAGTACGGTAAGAACGGTGAAGTAAACGCGATTCCTGGTGCTAACTTGCCAATGGCAACGTTGGGTACATTCATCCTTTGGATGGGTTGGTTCGGTTTCAACGGTGGTTCTGTTCTTAAGCTTGGCGATATCTCTAGCGCTCATTCTGTTGCTGTTGTATTCATGAATACTAACGCAGCAGCTGCTGGTGGTTTGATCGGTGCTTTATTATTCGCTCGTATCTTGTTCAAGAAAGCGGATTTAACAATGGCTCTAAACGGTGCATTAGCCGGTCTTGTTGCGATTACTGCTGAACCTTCTACACCAACACCTCTTGAAGCAACCATCATTGGTTTCATCGGTGGTTTGATTGTTGTAGCGGCTATCCTTACTTTGGATAAAATGAAGCTTGATGATCCAGTTGGCGCCATCTCTGTACACGGTGTTGTTGGTTTGTTCGGTTTATTGGTTGTTCCTTTCACTAACGATGGCGCAACGGTTGTTGGTCAGTTGGTTGGTGCTCTAACGATCTTTGTTTGGGTATTCGGTGCTTCATTCGTAACTTGGTTAGTCATTAAAGCCGTTATGGGTATCCGCGTAACTGAAGAAGAAGAATACGAAGGTGTTGATTTGGCTGAATGTGGTATGGAAGCATACCCAGAGTTCACCAATAAGTAGCTCACCAATAAGTAGTTCACTAATAAGTGATTTAACTTAATGTAAGTTCAATGAGCTAACATCTCGTAAAATAAAAAAACCGCAATCAGCAATGATTGCGGTTTTTTTATGTCAGCAGCAAATGCTATTCTAAGCAACAGTCTTTGCTCATAACCTTTCTTAATGGACACCTTCCGCATGGTAGCGAAAGCACTTTTATCCACACTTCTGTTTATCTGTATTCTCCCCTTGGCTCATGCTGAAATTTATCGCTGGGTTGATAAGAATGGAAAAATACAATTTTCTGATCGGCCGTCTAATCATCAAGCTGAAAAAGTGAAAGTTGATACCGAGCGTAACTCATATGGCGGTGGTGGAGTCTTAGAGCGCCAAAGAGACCTATTAGACGACTATCAAGCCAATGATGCTGAGCAACGTCGAAATAAGCAGCAAGCCGCAAATAAAGAGGTCAGAGAAAAGCGTTTGCAGGCTCAGTGCATTAATGCAAAAGATCGTTTAAAAAATTATCAGCGAGGATCCTTGTATCGCTTAGATCAAAATGGCGAGCGCATTTATTACTCAGAAGAAGAGCGAGCTAAAGCTATTGATAAATATCAGCAACTTATAGGAAAAAATTGCTAATGACTGTACCCGCTAAATTGTAAAATATAATGATTTTAACTGGCGAAATCTCCACGGTGAACTATAAATATTAACAATAGGATGTAGGTGACAATGGACATTGGATTTATAATTACAGGGAGCTGACATTATGTCTGACCAAAAGACGAAAGAAACGACAACGACTGCTGCTAAAACAGACAAGCCAAAAGTACATGCTGAAGGCTACCATAGCCATAATGACGATATGCCAAATAGCGCATCCATCGCAGAGCGCGAACGTCAGAGAAGTGAAGTAGCTTCCGAAATTGAAGCATTCTTAGCCAAGGGTGGCGGTATCACATCGGTTGAAGCGAATCTTCGAGCAGATCCACCGAAGAAACCTGAATCTAACTATGGCAGCCGTCCTATCTAGCATTAGTTTAGATATGAGACCGATTAAGACATTGAGGATGTTTAATGTCTTAATCGATGTCGATTAGCGATGGTTATTAATTAATCACGCAAACTGGTTCACAAAAGCAGTATAGAAAACACGAATCTAGTCGATAATTGATACAATATATAAACTCAGACTAGTTACTACCGACTCGCAGGATGCGCAAGGATGATCCAATGGCTAAGATAGCTTCCCCCGTAAAAATTCGCCGACGTTTACATGCATTACCTGTAGCGGTAGGGTTAATTACGTTATTGACGGCACTGTTAATTACTCAAAATGGGATGCTGTAGCACTTATCTATCAAGAGTTGGGTTTTATGACTAAGTACTGAAGAAAAGTATTTAGTACTGTGAAAGGATATTGATTAACTGTTCTAGTTGTTCAATTTCATGATCTGCAGGGTTAAAAGTCTGAGGCCATTTCTGGCCTAAAATATTTGCCCATACTGTTTTAAACCCCAATGTTTGAGCGGCAAAAACATCTTGTTCTGCGTGATCCCCAATATGAATACTTTCGTCAGGCTTTACGCCAGAGAAATCTAATGCGGCTGAAAACATATCAGAATGAGGTTTAGGGTTGGCAACATTCTCAGCGTGGAAATGTGCATTGAAAAGGTGATCGATACCAATCGCTTTTAGATCAGCATTACCATTGCTGAGGGCGATGACTTGGTAGTCAATTTGCAATGTTTGCAGTAGCTCTAAAGCTTGGGGAAAGAATACAACCTGATTGCGCGCCTGTAAAAATACACTGAAAGTTTGCTCGGCGAATAGCAGAGCTTGTGGCTTCGTCATGCCGCAGGAAATAAATACTTGATATAAAAACTCTAAGCGCAGCTGGCTTAATTTATGGCGCAACTTGGGGTGCTGCTGAATGGTCTTCAGTTTCAGGGATTGCAGACTTGCGGGGGTAAAAAAATGATCGAATGAAGGGCAGAGCTCTTTCGCTCGCTGCCATTGAATTTCTTCTGCCCGAATGATCACCGGATCTGTATGCCAAAGAGTATTATCTAAATCAAAGGTAATGAGCTTAATCGTCATAACAATACTCTTTTTCTTACTCTCGGTAGCAGCTTGCTATTTAAGCGCTTTGCGGTAAGTCCGGCAGGATTAACCCTAGGACATCGGCAATATAATCTAAGAACAAAGTATCCATCGAGCTGCGATAAAATTTAGGGTCATCACTGGCGACGCTAATAACACCGGTTTGCTGGCCGTTACGTATTTGGGCCGCGGCAATCGACTCTGCAGTGCTATGTTGTTTGTCGAGTAGTAAATCCATAGTCTCGTCAGTCATTTGCCCACAGAAGGCACGGTGGCCTTTAAACAAACGATGAATTTCACGCTGCTTATCTTTACTGTCGATACTGCGTAATGGATGTTCGAGTTTTTCTTCGGTGAAATATAATAGGCTCCAATGATCAACATTAAAGTCTTGGCGTAAGCTATCGTCTAAGGCTGCTTCGATATCAATCCAGCTTTGGGCATCAATCAAAGACAAAACAAGGCGCTTTGTTTTGCCGAATAATTTGTCATTACGACGTGCATTTTCTAGTAGGTCAGTTAAGCGCTGACGCAGCTCAACATTACGCTCACGATAAACCGCTAGCTGACGTTCGATCAGACTAGTCGCTTGCCCGGAATTATGGGGAATCCGCAGGTCCGCTAATAGATCATCTTTGGCGATGAAAAAATCAGGGTTGTCTCGCAAATACTGTATAACGTCTGCATCAGTGAGTCGTAATGAATCGCTCATTATTTATTCCTTTAAATCTACTTGTCTATCTACAGCATCAGCCATCAGATATTGACTCGACCTTCGAATACATTACTGGTTGGCCCAGTCATAATGACATCGCCTTGACCATCCCATTCGATGCTTAATGAACCACCGGGTAGATCAACTTGAACCTTATTGCCGAGTAATCCTCTCAGTATGCCTGAAACAACTGCACCACAAGCACCGGTGCCGCAGGCTTTTGTTTCGCCAACACCACGTTCGAAAACACGCAGCTTAATATGGTTACGGTTAATCACCTGCATGAAACCAGCATTCACTTTTTGAGGAAAGCTTGAATGAGCTTCAACCAAAGGACCGAGGGTTTCAACGGGCGCAGTCTCAATATCATCAACGATGATGACACCATGAGGATTACCCATTGATACCGCACCAAGGTCGATGCTGCCATGACCTTCGACTTCAATTTTATAACTAGCGGCTTGAGCTTTATCACTGCTTTCTGGAATGAAAGGCACTTCTGCAGGGGCTAAAACAGGAGGCCCCATATTAACGATAACGTCGTTCTCAGGCGTTAGCTCCAGAGTCATATTACCGTTAGCCGTTTCAACACGAATGTTTCGGCGGCCAATTAGCTTTTGCTCATAAACAAAGCGTGCAAAACATCGCGCTCCGTTACCGCAGTTTTCAACTTCACTACCATCGGAATTAAAAATCCGATATTTAAAATCGACATCAGGCTGAGTCGGTACTTCAACTAATAACAGTTGATCGAAACCGACACCAAAATTACGATCCGCCAAATGGCGAATTTGCATCGGCGTCAAATACGCATGCTGAGTGACGAGGTCAACGACCATAAAGTCGTTACCCAAGCCGTGCATTTTATGAAATTTGATCCACATTCTATTTAACCTTTTAGTGCACGTTACTCAGCAGGTAATAATTGTTCGCCAGCGTATAAATCGGCAATGGATTCACGTGTACGAACAACATAGCTGTTATCACCATCGACCATGACTTCTGCAGGGCGAGGACGGCTATTGTAGTTAGAAGCCATGACAAAACCATAAGCACCTGATGATTTAACCGCTAATAAATCACCGGCTTGTAGATTCAGCTGGCGATCCTTACCTAAGAAGTCGCCCGTTTCACAAACAGGGCCGACTAAATCCCAAGCCTTTGTTTCGGCTTGGTCGCGATCAGTATGCTGAACCACAGGAACAATCGCTTGCCATGCGCTGTATAAAGCTGGGCGAATCAAATCGTTCATCGCGCCATCAATAATGGCAAAATTCTTTTCTTCGTTCGACTTCAAAAACTCAACTTGAGTTAAAAAAATTCCGGCGTTTGCAGCAATAGAACGGCCTGGTTCGAAAATCAATTTAAGCTGACGATCACCTAGGCGTTCAGTTAATTCGGCAATGTATTCGCCTGGCGTCGGTGGAACTTCGTCGTCGTAAGTTACGCCTAAACCGCCACCTAAATCGAGATGGTGAATGGCAATACCTTGCTCGGCTAAAATATCAACCAGTGCCAGTACGCGATCAAGAGCGTCCATGAAAGGCGCTGTTTCGACGAGCTGGCTACCAATATGGCAATCGATACCTTGTACGTCTAGGTTCGACATCGCATTAGCTTTTGCATAAATGCGTGGTGCGTCATCAATATCAACACCGAACTTATTTTCTTTTAAGCCCGTAGAAATATACGGGTGTGTTTGTGCATCAACATCGGGATTAACACGAATAGAAATAGGCGCTTGCATATTCATCTCGGCGGCTACTTCGTTAACACGATCAAGCTCAGCTTCTGATTCAATATTGAAGCAATGAACTCCAACTTCTAACGCACGACGAATTTCGTAAGCTTTTTTACCTACCCCTGAGAAAACAACTTTCTTAGGGTCACCGCCAGCAGCGATAACACGTTCCAGTTCGCCAATCGATACGATATCAAAGCCCGCGCCTAATTTTGCCAATACGTTGAGTACCGCTAAATTGGAGTTCGCTTTCATGGCGTAGCATACAAGGTGATCTCGGCCTTGCAGAGCATTTTCGTAGGCAAGGTAGTGTTGCTCGAACGCTTTGCGCGAGTACACATAACAAGGGGTGCCATACTGAGCTGCAATGTCGGCAGCGGAAACTGATTCAGCGTGTAAAACGCCATTGTTGTAATCGAATATTGTCATCGTATTTCTAATCTAAAAAGGTTGCAGGTTTGCTGAGGCGCATAAGTTTCTATTGACTGGTTATCGAACCGTCGATGGGTTTGGCATCGTCTTTAGGAATATAAAGAGGGCCTTTTTGTCCGCAACCCGATAATAGTAATAATCCTGTTAAAACAGGCAATAAGAAAAAGCGCATGGTCAGTCTCCCGAATTTGCCAATATTATACGGCAGTTAGCGGGCAGTCGATAGGGTCATTAGAGCGTCGTTCAAATCCTTTTCGATCACCTGCTTAAATTTGATGTGCTGAATAATGCTCTCGTCACCGTATAGCGCAATATCTGTTAAGTAGACGGGATAGGTTTC
>Ga0105348_1000469_pt1 | contig 30035 bp, 19 predicted proteins | sample EN8Hudsemesocosm_2_FD_83504 | JGI IMG/M metagenome (GOLD analysis project Ga0105348, IMG submission 83504) | Methane-oxidizing microbial communities from mesocosms in the Hudson Canyon - EN8C Hudson Canyon | ecosystem: Environmental > Aquatic > Marine > Cold seeps | place: Hudson Canyon... | reverse complement strand
TATTATACCCAAATATAGCTAAGATGCGACAGCAGATAGTGACCGTGTCTATAAAGTAACAATAATCCTTAGCCTGAATCACTTACTCAACACTATTTTCCACTAGTAGCGGACATCATGAATTTATTATTCTTACGCGTTTAAAACACATTTTTAGCTTATTGAACACTAGCTTTCTTTAATTTAAGTCAATAGTTTGTGCTAATCACATGGCGTTGAAGATTTAATCTGATAGAATCTATTTTTTTAAGGTACGTTTCTCTTGGTTTAGGGGTTTTTAGTGGATTTTTTGGTTTTAGGCTCAAGTCTAGCATTTTTGCTTTATATACTTGCTACATTGGCAATTGTAACCCGATTATTCCATCCTAAAGGGCCGAATATCACCTTAGTACTTAGCCTAGCTGTCGCTGCCATCATAGTGCACAGCTTTAATGATGCTTTACTCTTTTTTACCCATGATGATATAAATTTTAATTTACCCAATGTTATTTCCTTGGTGAGCTTAATCATAACGGTTACGGTGACAGTGGTTGCGTTACGTTTTAAGGTAAATTTATTACTCCCTGTTATTTATGGTTTTACTGGTTTATGGCAATTAGTCATCATATTTCTACCGCCTATCGACTCGATTCCATTAGTTGTTTCGAAAGTAATATTATTGAGCCATATCAGTTTTGCTTTAATTGCTTACTGTATATTAATCATAGCAACCCTGTATGCCTTTCAAGTTACTTATATTAATTTAAAATTAAAAAGTAAAAACTTAACCGCTGTTGCTCATTTACCGCCTTTGATGCAAGTTGAAAGACAACTTTTTAGCATCTTAACTGTCGGTACTGCGGTTTTATTTGTCAGTCAGATTATCGGTTTTGCTTTTTTAGATGGCTTTCTTGCTAAAGAAAATGCTCATAAAACAGTATTATCATTACTTTCTTTTGCTATTTATTGCCTAATCCTTTGGGGACATTTTGAAAAAGGTTGGCGCGGTCACAGAGTATTAGTATTAATGGTTAGCGCAAGTGGCTTACTTACTTTAGCTTACTTTGGCAGTCGATTAGTGAAAGAATTCATTCTCTAAATAACGACTATTTCCCCCTCCCCTTGTCGCCATGACACTGCTGGTATAAGCTAGCAGTGTTGTTTAACAATTTTTAATCACTTTATAATTAACAGGAAATCCCCTTTTTGGACAGTATATCCACCCAGATGCTTTTTACCATTCTTGGCATCTTAATACTTATATCCGCCTATTTTTCAGGCTCTGAAACCGGCATGATGTCTTTAAATAGATATCGATTACGTCACCTAGAAAAGCAAAAGCATAAGGGCGCTAAACGAGTCAGTAAATTACTTGCAAGGCCAGATAGGCTTATAGGTTTGATCTTAATAGGTAACAACTTAGTTAATATTGCTGCTTCTGCTATCGCAACAGTCATTGGCTTACGGTTATTCGGTGATATGGGGATCCTAGTTGCCACTATCGTGTTAACCTTAGTGATCTTAATTTTTGCTGAAGTTACGCCAAAAACATTAGCGGCGCTTTACCCTGAAAAAATCGCTTTTCCAAGTTCAATTATCCTGTCTCTACTACTTAAAGTTCTCTTTCCGCTTGTTGTGGTAGTTAACTGGATAACTAATGGCTTTTTAATGTTATTAGGCATTAATGCTGAGCAAAGAGAGCAGCACAGCTTAAGTAGTGAAGAGCTCAGAACTGTCGTGAATGAATCTGGCGCGTTACTGCATCAGCGTGATCAAGATATGTTGGTCAGTATTCTCGATTTAGAGAAGGTTTCCGTTGAAGACATTATGATCCCACGTAGTGAATTAGTCGGCATTGACGTAAACGATGATTGGAAGCGTATTCAAAAACAATTAACTCAAGCTAATCACACACGAGTATTACTCTACCGGGATAGCATTGATGATGTTGTTGGCTATATCCATGCCAGAGATGCGTTGAAACTGCTTTCTAAGAGTCAGTTTACTAAAGCTACCCTTCTTAGGGCTGTGCGTGAACTGTACTTTATTCCCGAAGGTACTCCGCTAAATATTCAACTATTAAAGTTTCAACATGCTAAAGAGCGCTTAGGACTAGTTGTTGATGAATATGGCGATATTCAAGGATTGGTTACCTTAGAAGATATCCTTGAAGAAATCGTTGGTGACTTCACGACAACCATGACGCCAACCACAAGTGACGAAGTGCACTTACAGCCTGATGGCAGCTATTTAGTGGATGGAAGCGCCAGTATTCGCGACATTAACAAGGAAATGTCTTGGCAATTGCCCACAGACGGACCTAAAACATTAAACGGCTTGATTATTGAGTACCTTGAAGAGATCCCACAAAGCAATATAAGTGTACGTATTGCTGGTTACCCCGTGGAAATCATTGATGTAGCAGATAATATGATAAAAACTGTCCGCGTTATGCCTGAACACTTTATTGACGACAGCGCCGAAGAAGAATAAATAGCCAGTAACATAGTTAACCACAAAGTTATCCACAGAACTAGGTATTAGAATAACCTTATTCAGCTTTCCACAATTTCTGTGGATAACAATTGCCAACCCCATCACCAACAGCCTTTGACTATTTCAACAATTATTTAACGAAAACACTGACTTTTTTTTCTATTTTTTTTGTTAAATTGCTAGCTATTTCTGGATCTATTATTACAGCTAGCCTTGACGGATTTTTCTCTAAAAAAGAACAAATTGGCAAGCTTTATGCGCTTTTTATAACACTGTGTTTATGATCATTACTTTAGGATCCGCTGTTAAAAAAGCAGCAGGATAACTAATAAGCAGATCTTGGTTAACCAAAAAACAGTCGCCATAGCCAACTACGGTTAAGTTCTTTTTCACAACTTTTCAATTGAGCGCTATAACGACGAGCCCGGTTGTCTACTTTACGTGATACTTTTACTAGCCAAGGTTTCTTCTTGTAGCTTTTCTTTCTAAACCCGCCCCAACCTTCGTGATAGTTTAGGTATTGGTTATAAGCGTCCCATTTAGAAACACCATTCACTTTTTGCGTTTTAAAGATAAACCATCCCATAAAATCTACAGCATCTTCAAAATCATCACGGTCTGCGCCGGAATTATCTGTCTCACGTACATAATCTTTCCAAGTCATCGTTTTAGCCTGAGCATAACCATAAGCGCTACTAACTCTTCCCCAAGGGATAAAGCCAAATAGATAGTCCATAGGCGGTGTTGCATCATGGCGAAATGAGCTTTCCTGATACATCATGCTCATAGGCACATGAATTGGCACCCCCCAACGTTCACGAGCGTCTTTAGCTGCAAAATACCAATCACGGTGTTCACGAAATATTTCGCAAAGGTTTTCAGGGTTTTTAGGCGGCGGTGTGGCGCAACTTGCAAGTAAGAAAACACTTAAAGAAGTCGCTAGAATTGTTTTACATGAGGACATAAAGAAATAAAGGTTAATTTAATCTGTTATTTATAATGCCAGAAACACTGAATTAATGGCAGTTATTGCACTGATAATTATTATTTTTTAATTAATTTAAAAATATTTAAAATTAATTTGAACTAAACTGAAAGACAACACTCTTACTTAACAGTTATGTTATTCCCTTAGTGTTTCATGTTTTATGCGCTTAATTATATTAAGCGCATTTTTTTGCCTGAAATTTAATGAATATAGAGAACTAAGGAATAACACTTATGTTATTCCGCTTTTAAAGTGATGGTTTCATGTTTTATGCGCTCTTACCTTCAATAAAAAGATTAAGCGTATTTTTTTGCCGAGATTTACATTTTAATGTTAAGAGAGGAATAACAAATGTTACTCCTCTCTTAAAGTGATGGTTTCATGTTTTATCCGCTTCACCATTGCTGAAACATTAACCACCTGTAAACCCCGAAACTTTCTTTCCGATACTCATAAATGGATTAAAAAACTGCTTTTTTATTTTTTTAAGATTTTTTTAAAATAATTTGAACTAAACTAAAAACTAGCACTCTTACTTAACAGTTATGTTATTCCCTTAGTGTTTCATGTTTTATGCGCTCTCCTATGTTGAGCGCATTTTTTTTGTCTTAAATTTAGTTAACTCATACATAACAACTATGTTATTCCGCACTTAAAGTGATGGTTTCATGTTTTATGCGCTCTCACCTTCAATAAAAAGATTGAGCGCATTTTTTTTGCCTTAAATTTGATGAATAGAGAACTAAGGAATAACCAGTATGCTATTCCGTTCTTAAAGTGATGGCTTCATCTTTATCTGCTGCACATGAGCTTCAAGCTGAAAATTGAGCGTATTCTGTGGAGAGTTTTAGAAGGGCTTTGACTTTAAATAAGACTTTATACAACTAAAAAATCAAAAACTTAGCAGGGTACTGTTTAAAATTTGAACTTTTTTTCAATAAAAATGAACTTAGTCATTGTGGCATAGTCAAAACAGTTGAAACATTCTTCCCTGGATTGCTTTCACTTAACCTAAGTACCTTTACTTGGGTTTGCTTAACAGATAAGCGGCGCGTCAACTTGACGCGCTTTTTTTATCTCTTCGATAAAAGAGGGTCTGAGTATTCACTCGTTGAGTTAAGCAAAATACTGCGTTAAAAAGTCATCAAAATTAACTTTATCTGCAGCTTCAATATCAGCTTGTGCTTGGTGTGATTCTGGTACGGTTTGATTAAAGTAGTTTTGATCATAAAACTGATAATCACGCGCCATGGCTTGCTGTTGATATTGATTAGCTTTTTCTAAAGCATAACCTGACAAGCATTGCTCTTTAATAATATCTAATAACTGCGCTGACGGCGTTAGACTTGAATCATTAACCTTTGCTTGCTCTCTAACAATCGCTTCACTGTATTGGGTCGTTTGATAAGCTTGGTCTAACAAGTTAGCTACTTGGCTCATTTGATCGAACAATTCATTGCCCCACTTAGACACCGACTTTAATTCAACTTCACCATGAGCGTTGGTATCAGATAACAACAACTCGGGATCACGTCCGCGAATAACCACTTCATCCATATTTTTATCGTGAGCTCTTTGTGCGGCACAATCAAATTCTTGGTTATCTACAAATGCACAAAAAGTCAGGAAAATATCTAAGAAGTGAATCTGTTCAAGGCTTATGCCAGTATCAGAGAAAGGGTTTACATCTAACGCCCTCACCTCAATATACTCTACGCCGCGCTCTCCTAGAGCAACAGAAGGCTTCTCCCCTGATTTAGCTACTCGTTTAGGGCGAATAGGCGCATAAAGTTCATTCTCTATTTGCAGCACATTATCGTTAAGCTGCTGGTACTTGCCATTAACTTTTACACCGATATCAGCGAAATCTGTTGATTTCAACTTTATTGCTTGTTGCACGCCTTCAACATAATCTTCTAAGTTGTTATAACAAATCTTTAAAGACGATTGCTCTGAGCTAGTGTAACCCAAGTCACTCATACGTAATGAAGTGGCATACTCCAGATATAAAGCACCATCAGGAGTCTTTTTAAAAGGGAGCTTTTGTTCTTTTCCTTGTAAGAATGAACCACATAATGCTGGTGAACTGCCATATAAATATGGAATTAACCAACAAAAGCGTTTGTAGTTTCTAAGCACCGAAAAATAACGCTCAGAAATGAAATCGGCAATTGGCTGTGATTTTTGTGGGTCAAGTAAACGTTGCTGAACTCCCCAGAAATCATCTGAGAAAGAGAAATTAAAGTGAATACCTGAAATAACTTGCATCATAGAGCCATAACGGTTTTTTAGCCCCTGACGATACACTGTCTTCATTTTGCCAATATTTGAGCTACCGTACTGCGCTAAAGGGATTTTTTCGGCATCATTAACAAAGCATGGCATACTCATTGGCCACAATAACTCTCCTTCAATATTTTCAAAAGTATACTTTTGAATATCTTGCAATTGTGCAATAGCTTGCTCAGGTGAGTGGGTTACTGGGGTAATAAACTCTAATAAAGTTTCCGAGTAATCCGTGGTAATTTGCCCATGGGTGAGTGCGGAGCCTAAACTGTAATAGTGGCCATGTTCGGATAATTTACCTTCAGGTAAAACCCTTAAAGCTTCTCGCTCTATACCGCGCCCAATGCCTGAGATAGCAGCCAAATTTTCATTTTGGCTAAATGCGCCAATATAGTCAGTTAGTGAGAGTGTCAAAATAATTCCTACTTAGTGGAGAATAACAGCCCTAAAATGAAACAGACCCCATATCAATTACGATATAAATGAGGGGTCTGTTGGTATTTTTCAATACTAAACTATGTTTATTTTAAATAGTTTATATCAAAAAGTTTACTTCGATAATTCAAGATCAACCACTTCAACATTCATGTTTTCTAGTTGCGGTTTAACTACTTGACCGTCGCCAACCACAATCCATTGCATAGGTTTTGCTAATTCTTTTGCCGCAATAGCATTTAACTGAGCCAAAGTAATAGTGTTAATGATCTCACTTTGCTGTTCACCATAGTTTGTTGGTAAATTAAATTGCAATAATTGTCTTAAGAAACCACTCTTTTGACTTGGCGTTTCAAAACTAAGCGCTTCATTTTGTGAGATAGCTTGACGCATAAAAGTGACTTCATCAGCGGTTAAACCATGCTGTTGGTAGTTCTTCAGCTCTTGCTCAATTTCAACCATTGAATCATAAGTATGTTCTTTCTTAACACTAGCGCCAGCACTAAAACGGCCTAAGGTTTTTCCACCAGAGAAGTAACTTGAAGCGCCATAGGTATAACCTTTGTCTTCACGAAGGTTTAAATTAATACGGCTATTAAAAGCACTACCTAACGGATAGTTCATTAAGGTGGCTTTGAAATACTCACCCGTTGCATCATAGGTCATACCACGACGGGATAACTTGATAACCGACTGACTAGCATTAGGTAAATCAACAAAATACAGTTTCTTCGGCGTCACTTCCGGGAATGTAAAGTCGCCGTTTATCTTATAATCATTGCCTTTCCATGATTTTAATGGCCAAAGTTTGCTAAGAAAATCAGCTTTATCAATATCACCAACAACAACTAAACTTGCTTTTGCTGGAGAAAAATATGTTTGATAAAAGGCGTTAACATCATCAAGGGTGATTGATGATACCGTGGCAATGGTGCCGCTATCAGGTAAACCAAAGCGATTGCCTTCACCATATGTCACTTGCTTTAACGCTTTGCTTGCTAAGGTACGGGCATCTTTATTGCCTTGTTGTAAACCTTGAATCAATTGGTTTTTAACACGATTAAAATCATCTTGTGCAAATGCCGGTTTGAACATCATTTCATTCATTAGTGCTAAGGTTGCATCAAGGTTTTTCACTAAACTGCTCACTTTAATGTAAGTGTTTCGCCCACCCGCACCAATTGATATATCACTACCTAATAAAGCAAGTTCGTTTGATAACTCCTCTTTACTGTGTACCGTGGTTCCTTCATTCATCAAACTTGCCGTCAAGCTTGCTAAGCCGGCTTTTTCGACAGGATCTAATAGCACACCACCATCAAGACTTAATAAAATACTTACCGTTGGCGTTTCACTGTTTTTAGTGGCAATGATTTCGATACCATTATCAAATGATTCACGCCATAAAGTAGGCACAGTAACTTGTGGGTTAGCACCTGCACCCGGCATTACACTGCGATCAAAGTTGCTGGTATTTTTCATGATAGGCGTATTTAACTGAGCCAACTCAGGTGGATTGCTAACATCAGGTAAAGTGAAGTTATTCGCTTTTGCGATTAATGCCTCTTGACCGTTAGGCACTATGGATAGTACTGCCGCACCTTTTCCTTGAATGTACTGCTTAAATACACGCATCACATCCGCTTTGGTTACCTTGTTATAGCGAGCAACTTGCTGCTCGGTATAATTAGCATTACTTAGCATGGTTTGATAATGCGCCAGACTCGATACTTTACCAGAGACACTTTGTAAGCCGTAAATAGTGCCGGTTTCAATACCTACTTTAGTTTTCATTAAATCATCAGCATTAACGCCGCGCTCTAAAAACTCTTCTAAAGTATCATTGATAACTTGTTCTATTTTAGTCAATGACAACCCTTGTTGTGGGTTTGGTAAAGCATAGAAATTCATACCACAGGCAAGTTCACGACATGGATGGCTCGCTCCTGCTTGAACAGCAACACCTGATTTAACCAAGTTTTTGTATAACAGTGACGTTGGTCCACCACCAAGGATATTAGCAAGTACATCGAGTGCGGGTTCATCTTCGTGCATGCCATAAACGGTCGGGTAACTGATATAAAGCAAAGGTAGCGACACGTTATCGGTAAACGAGTAATAGCGATTCTCATCCAAGCTTACTGATGTTTTTGCTATATTCTCAACCTCTGGACCGGTTTTTAAATCTCCGAAATACTTATTTACCCATGCAAGGGTTTGCGCTTCGTCAATATCACCACCAATGGTTAATACTGCATTATTAGGACCATACCAGCGCGAGAAGAACTCTTTTAAATCTGTAACGTTGCCACGATCTAAGTCAGACATATAACCAATAGTTGGCCATGAATAGGGATGTTCACGCGGAAAAATCATTTGATTGACCGTTTCGTTCAAACGTCCATAAGGGCGATTATCGACATTTTGTCCGCGTTCGTTCTTAACCGTTGCCCGTTGAACTTCAAACTTCTCAGCGGTAATTGCTTCGAGTAAAAAGCCCATTCTGTCTGATTCTAACCACAGCATTTTTTCTAATTGGTTTTTAGGCACCGTTTCAAAGTAGTTTGTACGGTCTGAGTTGGTAGTACCATTTAAATTACCACCACTTTGCGTAACCACTTTAAAGTGCTGCTCATCAGCAACATTTTGCGAGCCTTGAAACATCATATGTTCAAAGAAATGTGCAAAGCCCGACTTACCTAACTGCTCACGAGCTGAGCCAACATGATAAGTAACATCAACATGAACGAGAGGATCTGAATTGTCTTGATGCAAAATCACCGTTAAGCCATTGGCTAAGGTAAACTTTTTAAACGGTATGTTAATAGTATCTTCTTTAGCAACAACCGTTTCAACCAAACTAATCCCTTTAGGTAATGGCGTAGTATCTTGACTACTACAAGCAAACAATATCGCAGTGCTTGCTGCAATTGCCGTTACTTTAAAGGTGGATTTACATGTATTTATTAGTTGTGCAGAAAAGTGTTTTTTAGCTGAATTTCGCAAAATAACATCCTGTAAAAAGAGTAAAATATTTAAGATTGAATTATCATAGCAAACATAAAGAGTAAGCGGCTAATTTAAATGTTTAAAACTATTACAGAACATCATGATTTTATTGTTGTTGATAAGGCGCCAGGGGTAAACTTTCACGATGAAGGTGACATTGGCTCAGGGCTGTTCTCACAAGTAAAGCGCCAGCTAGAAAATCAATCAGAAAAACAGCAGGGCAACAACATTACCGAGGTTGAGCTATACCCTGTTCATCGCTTAGATAAAATGACTTCTGGCTTAGTTATCTTTGCTAAAAACCTCGCTGCAGCACAATTCTTTGGCAAACTCTTTGAAAACCACAATATTGACAAGTACTACCTCGCCATCAGTGATAAAAAGCCAAGTAAAAAACAGGGCTTAATCAAAGGAGATATGACAAAGAGTCGTCGTGGTATGTTTAAGTTATTACGTAGTATGGACAACCCTGCCATCACTCAATTTTTTTCATATTCAATTGAGAATAAACAGCGTCTATATTTACTAAAACCCCACTCAGGAAAAACCCATCAGTTACGAGTGGCGTTAAGTAGCATCGGCGCACCCATTGTTGGTGACCCGCTTTATTACCCACAATCTAACTATAAAAATGCAAAAGCCGATCGAGGTTACTTGCACGCCTACGCATTAAAGTTTAGTTATTTAGATGAAGAGTTTAAGTTTATCAGCCCCCCTGATAGTGGTGAATACTTCTTAACAGAGCAAATCAATGAACATTTAACGACACAAAAAAAACCTTGGCAGTTAAACTGGCCAAGGCTTTAAAATTCGATTGCTTTAAGATGTGAATATTTTTAATATTTTAATTAAGTAATACTTAGCTTTACAGCTACATGTTTGATATTTAGGCAAGGCAGAGTATGTGACGTGTAGTCTGCTACACCAACATACGGCTAATCCTACATAGAAAAGCCGTATAAATTTCAACCAACAAGAATTAAAGAGAGTGCCAAAATACTAAGGCGATAGCCGTTGGACATACAAACTTAGTGTACCACGGCCAAATCTTCCAAAAAATACTATGCTCCACTGCTTCATTACCTTGCTTAATCTCACTTAAGATATCACTTCTATGCCAAATCCACGTGGCAAAAACACAACATAGCATGGCAATGATTGGCTGACCGTATTGCGTTGATAACGTCGCAATAAAATCTAACATCCAAGATAAATTAATCACTATCACAATACTAAATACTAAAATGAGTAAACCAATAATGGTGGTGGCTTTCTCACGAGGCACATCATGGCGCTCTACCGCAAAAGAAACCGGGCCTTCAAGCATTGAAATACTTGATGTTAACGCAGCAACAGACATCAATACAAAAAATCCGAACGCGACAAATAATCCAACAGCTCCCATACCATTAAATAGTGTCGGTAAGACATCAAAAACTAAATTCGGTCCCGAAACTAAACTACCATCTTCAGCGAAAATAGTAACACCTTGCGCCTGTGCTACATACATTGCTGGAATAATAAGTAAACCGGCTAGAAAGGCTATGGATACATCAATTAACGTAACTTGTGCTCCTAGGGTGACTAAGTTCTCTTTTTTAGCGATATATGAGCCGTAGATTATCATCACACTCGTCCCTAGAGATAACGAGAAGAACGCTTGACCTAAGGCACTGATCAATAAGTCAGGTTCAAGTACTCTTGAGATATCAGGATTCAAATAAGCTTTAAAGCCGGCTCTAGAACCATCTAGGGTAAATACATAAATAATCAATAATATCAGTAAGCCAATTAGCATTGGCATTAAACGTTTCGACCACTTTTCAATACCTTCTTCTACCCCACGGCGAATGATAAAAATGGTTAAAGACATAAAGAGCGCAGTAAATAGAATATTACGGGTAAGTGAATGGTTTATCAGCCAGTCTGCTGCACCAGTTAAACCGCCAAGCCGAGCTAAAGGCTCGATAGCATAAGACATCATCCAACCGGCAATAATGCCATAAAAACTTAGAATTAACGCAGCACAAATAATGCCACCAAAACCAATAATAAAGCCAAAGCGCTTTTGCCAGGTGTTGCGGGCAATTTTTTCCATACTGGTTACAGCGTTAGCTTGGCCATACCGACCGATTAACAACTCTGCCATAAACGCTGGGTATGCTAAACAAAAAGCGAGTACTAAATACACTAGAACAAAAGCAGCACCACCATTACTGGCAGTTTGAGTAGGAAAGCCCCAAATATTACCTAAGCCGACTGCAGACCCTGCCGCCGCCATAATAAAACCTATTCGCGAACTAAAGCCGCCTCTTGAAACACCCATTTATTTCCCCAAAATTATTCTTATGCCTGCTGAACAAAGCTAACCTTTTACTTCAACGTTTATTATTATTATCTGCCCACCCGAAAGGTGACGCACTAATCTACTCAATAACACCTAAGAAGAACAGAGGCAAAGCCTAAAAAAACAAAAAAGCCCTGTGTATCGCTGTATTTACAAGCTTTACACAAGGCTTTACGCATTTGATACTAAGATTCGCTCAGTTCATGGTGAACTGAGCATCACTTGCTATAAACGATAAATATTATCGGCGCTATCTCGATCAATATACTTAACAAAAGGATCTACTCCGGCAAAGGTTGGTTTACCTTGCACGCGAATTGTCACCTCGTTACTTCCGGTTTTAATTTCATGCTTCGCTAAATATAAGACAAAGTCTTTTGCCGAAAGATCTTCTGGATCTGCATTAAACAAACCAATATCTATCAAATCAACAAACTCAACTTCTGTTTCTTTACCTTGTCCATCTGCCCTTTTTAATGCGGCATCTATAGTCAGTGTTACATCATAGAAGTCATCTTTACCGTCAACAGCAACAACTTTTACGTCGGTAGTTTTTAAGTCATATAAACTAATATGCTCAAACATATTGCTGACAAAAGATTTCTCTTCTTCCGTGGCACCTTCGGTAATATAAGCCATTAAGTCTATCGTGGTTGGATAAGGTGTACTTTGATACTTAAAGTCTTCTAAGAAGCCTTTCAATGATGCATTAACTCTTGCTTCACCAAAACGATCTTTAAGTGCCATCATGACAACAGAGCCTTTTCGATAATGAATATATTGCTGATTTTCACTACGGAACAACGGCATTTCTTCAATAGCTTCAACACTGCGTCCGCGTAAGTAGCGATCTAACTCGTATTTTAAAAACTTACGGATTTTATCTTTTCCATACTTTTTCTCCATTACCATCAATGCGCTGTATTGCGACAGACTTTCAGAAATAATGGCATTACCTTGCACATTTGCAGCGCCTACTTGATGACCCCACCATTGATGAGCAACCTCATGTGCGGTGACATAATAAGCAGGATCAATATTTTCAGGATCACGTAAGTCACTAATAAACCCTATCTTTTCAGAGTAAGGCACGGTATTAGCAAAGCTTTGAGCAAAGCTTCGATAGCCAGGAAACTCAATAATACGCATTTGTTTATGCTGATAAGGTCCAAAGTGCTCAGTAAAATAGTCTATTGAGTCTTTAACCGACTCAATCATACGATCCACATTCATCTCATGCGTTTCATGGTAATAAACTTCAATATCTATACCTTTATATTGCTGCTTTTTATTAGCAAGCTTGGCAGACATCACTGAGTAAAAATTAACGATAGGTGCATCCATTTTGTAATGGTATATCTTGCGATTCCCTTCAACCTTTTCTGACTGTAAATAGCCTGGCGCTATCGCAAACTGCTCTTTTGAGGTGGAAATCGTTGCTTCAAAATCAATAAAACCGACACCATTACCAAAGAAGCTTTCATTGTAAAAACGCTCATCTTCAAGCTTATTTGCTCTTTGTAAAGGCGCTAATTCATGCTTTCTACGGTCATGGCGATCTGTAAGTTGATAACTTGCTTGATAGCCAAAAACTGGAAATAACTCAAAGTTATTAATGAAAGTGCCATTTTTAACTAAGTTAAAATCATTATTGCCATCGGTAAAACCATTGTTATCACGGGTAGCGGTGAGCTTACCTTGACGAACTTCTCCAGGCCTTAGTGGCTGGTCAAAAGTGAACCATGCGGTATCAAATTTAGCATCCACTTCACCTAACTTTCCGCCATCAATCTCAACACTCCATTGCTGGGTATGTTGAGGTTTAGCGACTAAAAACTTATCAATTGCTTGATTTGAAGTATTCGTTAACGTTAACTCAGCTACCGCTTCAATGCGTCTTTCTTCTGGGAAGATATCGACTTTCGCATGTGTTTTAGTGACGGTTGGAATGGTGGCATTGAGATATTCAACATACTTTTTCTCATAGGCCGCCTGTAAATCTTCACGATCATCACTGATCATAAATTCATTGACCACGCGGGTATTGTAATGAATAACACTACCGGCCCCGACAAATAAAACTAAGCCTAAAGCAATAGTCACTTTTCCTGGCGCTGCTAGGTAATAACTCACTTTCTTAAAACGAGTTTTAAGCTTTTGTGCTGGGCCCCTATGCCAAAGCGCATAAGTTAAACTCGCTAGCACAAGTGTTACCCCACCCCAATAAAGCATATACCAATGGTTACTTTCTAAGAAACTGCCATAGCCATTTATGTCAGAATAAGGCACTTGTGGAGCGCTAGAGAACTGAAACATATTATGGCTAAAGCCAAAATTACTTAAGGTAATCGAACTAATGATAAAGAGAACAAATAACATCATACCAATGTATTTATTTGGGCTAATAACCTGTAAGAAAAAAGCTAATACTGCGGTAAAAATTAATGGTATTAACCCTAAGTAACCTAAACGAACAACGTATTGTGAAAGATCAAGGTTGTTATAACCAAGTAACCACTGGTTAGTAACCGTAACCGCGACGCCGCAAACATAAAGCAGTACTAATACTAAACTTATGGCAATAATTTTTGATAACCAAAAAGTAATGTTATTGACGGGCATTGAGTCGACAATATCGCCCATACCCGAGTTACGCTCACGCCAGACAATTTCAGCACTGTAATAAGCAAGCACAATCATCATTAATAAGCCTGTTGAGCCAGCAATAAGTTCAACCATATTTTGCGTTAACGGCCAATTAGGTGTACCAAACATACCTTGAGGATCGACAAGTGGTGCAACCAGCATAAAAATAGTTAATACGGCAAGCACTAAAAATGGCGCACTCAATATCACTTGTTTTATTTCAAACAAAATACGCATACGCATATGAGCACCACTTTGCACACCGGCACTTTTTGTTGAAATATTATTATCTAAAAGCTGAGGGATCTTCTCTGTTTGCAATGCCAACTGTGCGTCAGCCTTTTTAAGGGCTTTTTTACTTTGCTTCTTAACCTTAACTTGGCTTAAACGCACTTTAGACCTAAAGCCACCAAAAAGTGCCATGATCACAACTGAAATACCAAGCCAAAGTAAGCGGTTCTCAAGTAACATACCACTGAGCTCAATCGGGCTATTATTTTTATCAAACATAGTCCAATAACGTGTTACTTCGCCAAAGGTATTTAATGCAAATGGGTCAAGTAAAGCTGACATGGTACGATATTCAGGCTCATTTAATAACTGACCTGAAATAGTGTAAAGAATAAACAAACCTACCGCAGAAAGGTAAACTGCCATCATCGAGCGGAACTTAATCGCTACCGCATAGAAAAAGCACGACAGCACAAATAGACTTGGCAATGACAAATAAAAGTAAGCGGTAAAATAATGGCTTAAGTTCGTTGCCCCTAATCGCTCAGGATCAATCCAACCCACTAAACCACCGAGTAAACTACCAATCAATATACCTAAAGGTACAAAAGCAAAAACGGTAGCAACAATTGCAAACGAGCCTAAAAATCGTCCTAACTGATAACTTAGCGGATTTATCGGTTTACTATAAAGTAACTCCGACATTTTGCTGCTATCGTTTCTTGTCGCGGTACTTGCAACAAAGTTGACCACTAAAAACATGGCGAACAACCCCATAATCAATAGCGTTTGAGCAATAGAGAAAGGACCGTTATATAAAACGTTTCCGCCACCGCCGATTTGAACATTCTCACTAACCGTTGCAAAAAACGTTAATAAAAAGAAAATCAAACTGGTGACATAAAAAGAGGGTTGTTTAGTAAAATAGCGCCACTCAAAGGCGAACATTTTCATCAACATAAGTAATTCCTTATTCTTAGTTAGCGCTATTAAGCCACGTTACTCTTTACTGCTGACTCAGTTGAATCACCAGCTGATAGTTCAACTGGTGTGTCAGCTATATTTGAGCGATGTTGATTTAATGTCGAGAAGTAAACATCTTCCAAATTTGCCGGTGCTGCTTCAAAGCCTAATGGCGCATTATCAGCCATAACATGTACTATGGTTTGCCCGGCAAATAAGCGTTTAGAGATAACATTGTATTGCTCTTCAACACTTGCTACTTCAGATTGAGCAATCGCTTTACGCCATATTTGGCCATTAAGCTGACTCGTCACTTCAACCGGATTACCTTCAAGAATAATTTGCCCTGATGCTAATACCGCCATGTTAGGACAAAGTTCAGTGACATCTTCAACAATATGAGTTGATAAGATAATGGCTTTTTCCTCACCTAAACTTACCAATAGGTTGTGAAAGCGATTACGCTCTTCGGGGTCTAAACCTGCCGTTGGTTCATCAACAATTAATAAGTCTGGATCACCAAGTAACGCCTGAGCAATGCCGAAACGTTGGCGCATACCGCCGGAAAAACCACTTACGGCATTCTTGCGGTGTTGGTAAAGGTTGGTTTGTGCTAACAACCCCTCAACGGCTTCTTTACGTTCAGCAGAGTTCTTTAAGCCTTTTAATACCGCTAAATGATCCAGCAATTCGTAAGCGCTAATGCGTGGATAAACGCCGAAATCTTGCGGTAAGTAACCTAAGCGTTGTCTCAATGCCTGTGGGTTATTAAGTACATCGATACCATCAAAATCAATACTGCCATTGTCTGCATCTTGTAATGTGGCAATCGTGCGCATTAATGAAGATTTACCCGCGCCATTTGGACCAAGTAAACCAAACATGCCTTTAGGTATTGCTAGATTGACATTATCCAGTGCTTTTACACCGTTATCGTATGTTTTACATAAATTTTTTATTGTTAACATTATTATTCCCTGCGTTAAGTTCTTTGTTTTCACGACATTAGACTACTGTATTGTTAATGCAGTGTAAATAATATTGAGTAAGCACAAGGAGTGATAACATAAAACAAGATTTTACACCTTAAAATCAAAAACTTAGAAAGAAAGTTTTATGGGAAGATATTTTTATATTTTACAAAGTGATTTATAGTCGCGAGCCTGTTAAAGTCACCTTTCTTTTAAAAAACAAAACAAGGACTTGTTAAAGTGAATACCCCCTCAGACTCCAGGTTTACTCGAGTTAATATCACATATACCACGTTGATTTTTAACCTAATATTGTTACTTCTATCGACTTATAGTTATTCTCAAGTGCCAACAAAGAAATATTTACCTCTAGAAGCTTATAGTAGTCTTCCTGATACCAGCCAAGTAAAACTTTCCCCTGACGGTAATGCTATCGCTATGATTAAAAACAATAACGGTACTTTATTCCTAATGACTTTCAACTTTAAAACAGCTGAAAAAAAACTAATATTAAAAGCTGATAATGTTGAAGTGATATTAAATTGGTTCGCATGGGCTAATAATGACGTTTTACTTATCAGTTCAGCACACACTTCCAAGCAACGTTCACTGAAATACACCTCTACTCGTTTACATAAGTATGACTTATCGACAGAGGAAGGCTTAACTTTATTAGTGAAACCAAAGTCAAATGAATACTCGGCTCAATTTCAAGATAATGTAATAAGTTTTATACCTGAGGAATCCAATGAAATTTTAATGGCTATTGCTTATGACAAAGCAAACTATCCTTCTGTATATAAAATTAATGTGCGAACGAATAAAAGAAAAAGAGTGAAGAAGTTTAAGAGTTACACTATTGATTGGTATGCAGATCAACAGGGAAAAGTACGTATAGCTTATCGCCGAGATGAAACAAAAATTTTTTACAGCTTGTATGATATAAATGGAAAATTGCAAAGAGACTTGTGGTCTTATGAAGTATTTGAGAAAGATGTTGTCCATATTTTAGGGTTTGATTTAGACCCTAATATCTTATATATAAGTGCTCTTCATCAAGGGCGATCTGCTGTTTTCAAAGTCAACTTACTTGATGAAACCCTAAAAAAAGAACTCGTACTCGCTGATGATAAATATGATGTTAACGGGTTTTTAATTTATTCACCAAAGACAGGTGCTGTAATTGGCATTAGCCATGGTAACAATGATGATAATAAAACCTATTGGGATACAGAATACGTTGCCTTAAAAAAAGGCTTAAATAAAGCGATTCCTGAAGCAAAGAATACTATTGTAAGTATGAGTCGAGACTTAACTAAATACGTATTATTTTCTAGTTCAGATAAAAGCCCTGGCAATTACTATTTTGGTAACCGCACAGATAAAGAACTCACCTATTTTGCTAGCTTATATCCAGAAATAAATGAAACTAATTATGCCACTAAACAATTAGTACACTACCAAGCTCGAGATGGGCTATCAATAGAAGCATACTTAACAAAGCCTTTAAATATTCCAAAGAATAGTCTTTTACCAGCTATAATCCTACCTCATGGAGGTCCTATGGCTCGTGATTATGATGGTTTTGATTATTGGGCAGAGTTATTTGCAAATAGAGGTTACATAGTATTTCAACCCAACTTTAGAGGGTCATCAGGTTATGGTTATGAGTTTGAAATGGCCTCCATTGAAGGCTGGGGAAAAGCAATGCAGGATGATTTACAGGATGCCGCTAAATGGTTAATAACACAAAATATTGTCAACGATAAAAAAGTTTGTATTGCTGGAGCAAGTTATGGTGGCTATGCTGCATTAATGGCAGCAGTTAAACATGGTGACACCTTTAAATGTGCAGCCAGCTTCGCAGGCGTTTCAGACATTGAATTAATCGTCACTAATGCACGCAAATTTACGAATAACGACATTGTAAAAAAGCAGTTTGGTACAGACAGTGATAAACTTGAAGCGGTATCCCCTGTTAATTTTGCAGAAAAAATTAAAATTCCTGTTCTACTTATTCATGGAACAGATGACAAGGTTGTACCTGTAAGACATAGTCAAGATATGGCTGAAGAATTAGAGGATTATGACAAAGATGTGCGTTATGTAGAAATCGAGGGAGGAGACCATAACCTAAGTGTACAAAAGCATCGCGTTAAGACATTAGAAGAAATGTTAATATTTTTTGATAAACATCTTCAGTAGTTTTATTCGTTATTCTAAATAATTTGAAACACTCGAGACAAAAAAGCCAAACAATATGTTTGGCTTTCTTTTTTGCTAGCGTGAATATATACGCTTCAACGAGTAAATGAACTTACTCTGCTTCAGGACGCATATGTGGGAATAGAATTACGTCTTTAATCGTTGGTGAATCAGTAAACAACATCACTAAACGGTCGATACCAATACCTTCACCCGCTGTTGGCGGTAAACCGTATTCAAGCGCATTGATGTAGTCAGCATCAAAGTGCATCGCTTCATCATCACCAGCATCTTTTTCCGCTACTTGCTTTTGGAAACGCTCAGCTTGGTCTTCTGCATCATTTAGCTCAGAAAAACCGTTTGCTAATTCACGGCCACCAACAAAGAATTCAAAACGGTCGGTGATGAATGGGTTTTCATCGTTACGACGCGCTAGTGGTGAAACTTCCCACGGGTACTCTGTGATAAAGGTAGGTTGATCAAGTAAGTGTTCGGCAACTTCTTCAAAGATTTCACAAATATACTTACCAGGGCCCCAAACTTTAGACGCTTCACTCTCTTTCACACCAACCGCTTTCGCCATGGCTTTAATTGCACCAAAGTTATTTTCAGGGTCGCGTAACGCTACTTCATCAAGTTGCTCTGCACCACGATGATCTTTACCGTATTGTAAAATAGCATCAACCATAGATAAACGCGCAAATGGTTTACCAAGGTCATAGAATTTCTCTTCAACTACTTCGCCATCATTATTTTTAACAGTATTACGAATAGTTGTTGTACCTAATACATCTTGCGCAATAGTACGCAACATTTCTTCCGTAGTATTCATCAAGTCATGATAATCAGCATAAGCTTGGTAGAACTCAATCATGGTGAATTCTGGATTATGACGTGTTGAAATACCTTCATTACGGAAACTACGGTTAATTTCAAAAACGCGATCAAAACCACCAACCACTAAACGCTTTAAGTTAAGCTCTGGCGCGATACGTAAATACATATCAAGATCAAAGGTATTATGATGCGTCATAAACGGTTTCGCAGTTGCGCCACCCGGTATGATTTGCAACATAGGTGTTTCAACTTCCATAAAGTCACGTTGAGTTAAGAAGTTACGAATACCAGCAACAATTTTTGAGCGAACTTTAAAGGTGTTACGGGTATCTTCATTGATAATTAAATCAACATAACGCTGACGATACTTCATTTCTTGGTCTGATAAACCGTGGAATTTTTCAGGTAACGGACGAAGTGACTTAGTTAATAATGAGTACTCTTCCATATTCACGTAAAGATCGCCTTTACCTGATTTATGTAAAATACCTTTAACGCCAACAATATCACCGATGTCTAATGAACCCCATTTAGCACGTATTTCTTTTTGTACGGTTTTTTCAGCGTAACCTTGAATACGACCAGATGAGTCTTGAATCACTAAAAACGGTCCACGTTTTGCCATAACACGACCAGCAATAGCATAAGTAACTTGTAATTCTTCAAGTTCTTCTTTAGTTTTATCACCATGTTCAGCTTGGATATCAGCGGCTAAATGTTCACGATTAAAATCGTTAGGAAAACCATTAGCTGAACAATTAGAGCGAATCTTCTCAAGTTTTACACGACGCTCAGCAATTAACTTGTTTTCATCTTGTGCTACGGGTGCATTATTGGCTTTATCTGTCATTTTATTTCTCAACGTTATCTTTAATTTTTCAATAAATGTGTGGGTACTGCGTATTAAGCAGTAGACCTATTTGTTGCTTCTGCTTTCATTGTCATCTTCGAGTGTTCTTGTCGAAGATCCATGTTTTTCTTTTCTTAAGCCTAGATTCCCGACAGGACACCTCGGGAATGACGTAAACGCTACAAACCAGATTTCAAAATGGCTTCTAAGAATTTGTCTAAGTCGCCGTATTACTAAATGATGGTACGGCTTGAGTGTTTCTATTCTCAACACCCGTTTATATCGTTTCTAAAGGCCGGACTTCAAGCTCGCTTCGAGGAACTTATCTAGGTCGCCATCTAACACGGCCTGAGTGTTTCTATTTTCTACACCCGTTCGTAAATCTTTAATACGGCTATCATCTAAAACATAAGAGCGAATTTGACTACCCCAACCAATATCTGACTTACCGTCTTCTAATTCTTGCTTGCCTTCATTTTGCTTTTGCATTTCCATTTCATACAGCTTAGCTTTTAAAAGCTTCATCGCTGTCGCTCGGTTTTTATGCTGAGATCTGTCTGCCTGACAAGCAACCACAGCCCCGGTAGGCACGTGAGTTATACGGATTGCAGAATCGGTTTTGTTAACGTGCTGACCACCAGCACCTGAGGCGCGGAAAGTATCGGTACGTAAATCAGCCGGGTTAATATCAATTTCGATATTGTCATCGATTTCAGGGTATATAAACGCTGAAGCAAATGAGGTGTGACGTCGACCTGAGGAATCAAATGGTGACTTACGTACAAGACGATGCACACCGGTTTCCGTTCTTAACCAACCAAAAGCAAATTCACCAGTATATTTTATGGTACAGCCTTTAATGCCGGCAACATCACCATCAGTTACTTCAATCGCTTCAGTTTTAAAACCGTGCGCTTCACCCCAACGTAGATACATACGCATTAGCATTTCAGCCCAATCTTGTGCTTCAGTACCACCTGAGCCAGATTGAATATCTAAATAACAGTTATTGGCATCTTGCTCTCCGGAAAACATCCGACGAAATTCTAATTTTTCTAAAACAGCATCTAACGCATCGGCTTCAGCAGTAGCATCATCAAACGTTTCTTGATCTTCTTCTTCTACAGCAAGTTCAACCAAGCCTTCAATATCTTCACAGCCAGTTTCTAACTCAACAATGGTATTGACCACTTCTTCCAGAGCGCTACGTTCTTTCCCTAAGGCTTGAGCACGTTCTGGCTCATTCCAAATTTCGGGTAATTCTAATTCACGTGTTACTTCAACTAAACGTTCCGCTTTAACATCGTAGTCAAAGATACCCCCGAAGCATATTAGCGCGCTCTCGGATTTCTTTTAATTTACTTAATATAGGATTTGTTTCGAACATAAGTCTTCAAAGGTAAAAATAATAAAGAGTCTTTTACCTTATCGCAGGCATCAGACAAATAGTCGCGCATTGTAACGTAAATAAGGGGGTAAATAAATGACTATAAAGCGCAGGTATTTCTTAAGTTTACTATTTTATTAATGTCTGACTAATTCATGAGTATATTACCACTGAAGTTGATAATATTTTACATTGAGTTTTACTTTGAGACTGTTTAATAGATTGATAGCTTAAGTCTACATTTTTATAACTCGACTTAATCGCGGGCGCTTAACTGAAGAATAACTCAAGTGTAAATAACTCATAGTTATCAGTGTATTTACGCAATTAATTGGTAAGTAAAAACGTTAGTTATATGCTAAAAATATAATGGCATACAAGTGATGGTAAGGTTAACTGAGTTTATATTGGTTAATTAGCTGTATAGTGCTGATCATTAGCACTTGAAAATTTAGCGAAATATTCCAGTGTAAACGGGCTATTCCCTTGATAACTTATATAATTAAGATATAAGGCTACTGATGAATTGTTGTCCAACTATTAATGATTTTGGACATTTCACCACTTTGCTTCAATTTGACAATGGCCTTATTAATACGATTAAGCGTTTCGGTTGAACAAGATTTTCGACTGAGCATAATATGAATGTCATCTTGGTATATTTTCAATGGATGTATTTCAAATTCACCTTGTAGTGAATACTTTTCAGAGAATGCTTTCATGGTTACGGGGTCTACCAAAAAACCATCAATATGCCCTTTTAATAAAAGTGATACATTTTGCTCTAAGTCGATAACGTCATTTATCCGCGTATAAAACTCTTTTGTTGTAATAAGTTTTTTATATTCTTCACCATAAAAATATCCTCCTTCAACACCTATCATGTAATCAGAGTTCGACAGGTCACTTAACGTGTTTAACTTTATTTGATCGGTTGTTCCCTTTCTAACAAAAAAATTAACCTTTTCAGTTCGGTAAGGTAAAGAAAAATACGCGGTCTCTTCCCGCTCAGGTGTGTGTGATGAGCCCATCGCCATATCCATTTCACCTGTTTTGATATATTGTAAATGCCTCTTCCAAGGAATTTCTGTGAATATAACGTCGAGATTAGATTCTTTAATAATTGCATTAAAAATATCAAAATCTAAACCAACAAGCTCCTGATTTTTATTATGATATTGATACGGGTACCACAACTCCCAACCTACGGCATAACTTCTAGAAGGGGCTTCTTTAGCTAAACTATTAAAGGTTAACAATAGCACTACCAATAAATATATTTTCATTTTATCACTTTCCACCTTTCAGCTAACCATTGATTAATAATAAAATTCAATAAGACTCGTTGGTATATCCTTTACCTAAAACAACATAAAATTAACTAAATGCTAACGCATTGACTTTGTGAACATAAATATGACTTAAAGATGGCTTAAATACAAAAGTAGCACTTATTTCCTAAACATGTTTCTTGTGTAAAAATATATAAAGTTTAGGGTAAAGACTGTTCCCTCAGATAACTAATTTCCGCATAGTAGTATTCAAAACTAATACAAAGATAAAGATAAATATAAATGATTATGTAAGATAAAAGATTAACGACAATTTATCAATTTCTCCTTTGATACTGAAAAATGTCGCGTTAATTAAATGGAGCTGCCCTAGATTAAATAAGGGTTAATTTTTTTTATTCATTAACATTAAAAATATCGCAGATGCTATGCCCGCAGAAGCAAATACCATACACATCACCATAATTTGATATCGCGCGGCAATAAAAGGTGAGACACCTGCCAGTATTTGTCCGGTCATCATACCCGGTAATGAGACGATGCCAACAGCAAACAAAGCGTTAACATTCGGTATCATTGACGCTTTAAAGGCAATATTTCGCGCTTCAAGATAACTAACACCTCGAGCAGATTCTGCAAAAAATCGTTCTCCGCATAAACTAACACTATTCATGCCATTGGCAAAAACCATGCCTGCAAGCGGGACTAAAGTTTGTGCATGGTACCAAGGGGTTATATTTAACACTCCTTGAGTAATAACCAATAAGATCAACAAACTGCTTAAAGCTATTGCCATAAAAGCACTGTTAAAAAGCCGCAATCGTGGCGCCTCAATATTATTGAGGGCTATCCAGCTAGAAAAAAGTATCATAACTAGCAGTAACAGACCAATCACCCAAGCATTATGACTTTCAAAAATATAGCTGAGAACATAACCGACAAGCATCAGCTGCATCAGCATTCGAACCAGAGCATGCCAAGTGCGCTTTTGTGGTAAAGACCAACGCGCTAAAATTACCAACACTAACATCACAGGTATGAAAGCGATGGCTAGTCTGGGCAGAGAGATACTTGTAAGTGCTTGTTCCATTATCCCTTCTCATTGCATTGGTTAGTGGTTAGTGGTTAGTGATTAGTGACTACTGATTAGTTAATTGCTTGAATATCTTCAATCATTAATTGCACAGTTCGCTTACCTCGAAACTCATTGACATCAAGACGATAAGCTATATGCACTTGTTTAGCATTGTTATTTGGCCAGACGCTAACATCAACATTAAAAGCAATACCATCAAACACGATTGAGCCTTGAGCAGTTTCTTTTTCTACCACAATCTTTAAGTGCTTTTCACCGACAATGCGCTGTTGTACTAAGGTGAAACTGTCATCAAATAACGGCTCGGGAAAGTTTTGCCCCCAAGGTCCTGATTCACGCAATTGTTCAGCAAATTCGAGGGTTATCATATCGCTGCTCAATTCCCCATCCGATAAGATAATACTGTCGAGATCTTCCGGTTTTAACCATTTTTCTGCCGTTTCATTAAAGCGTTGCTGAAATAAGGAAAAATCTTTTTGTTTAATTGATAAACCTGCCGTCATAGCATGACCACCAAATTTACCAATTAGCCCTGGATTTTGACTATCGATATGTTCAAGTAAGTCACGAATATGCAGACCAGGAATAGAGCGAGCAGAGCCTTTTATTTCAGCTACCTCAATATCGGTATCTTCTTCTTTAGCTTTGGCAAAAACAATACATGGGCGATGAAACTTCTCTTTCAAGCGTCCTGCAACAATACCAATAACCCCTTGGTGTCAGTCTTGCTGAAACAGTGAAATGGCACTTGGCAAATTGCTTTCATCAAAGTTAAGCGAAGTAAGTACTCGCTCTGCTTCTTGTTGCATGCCCTGCTCAATTTCACGTCGGGCCTTGTTTAAATCATCAAGTTCGGCGGCCATCACTCTCGCACTTGAAATATCAGCGGCAAGTAAGCAATTAATACCATATGCCATGTCATCTAAACGCCCTGCGGCATTAATTCTTGGGCCTAAAGCAAAACCAAAGTCACTGGCTACTAATCGTTGCTGGTTTCTGTTTGCAATTTCAATCAGTGCCTGAATACCCGGCCTTGTTTGCCCTGCTCTAATGCGCTTTAAACCTTGCGCGACTAAGATTCTGTTATTGGCATCAAGAGAAACCACATCGGCAACTGTCCCTAAGGCAACTAAATCTAGCAGCTGAGCAATATTTGGCTCTGCAAGTGCGTTTTCAGTAAAATAGTCTTGTTCTCGACAATATTTCCTTAACGCCAACATTAAATAAAACGCAACACCAACCCCCGCGAGAGCTTTGCTAGGAAAATTACAGCCATGTTGATTAGGGTTAACAATAGCATCAGCATCCGGTAGGTTTTGCCCTGGTAAGTGATGGTCGGTAACTATGACTTGCATGCCTAGCTCTTTTGCACGCTTAACGCCTGCTATACAGCTAATACCATTATCCACGGTGATTAACATTTGCGCTTGTTTCTGTGCTGCTAAATCAACAATTTCAGGGGTCAGACCATAGCCATACTCAAAGCGATTTGGCACAATAAAATCATGATGATTACTGCCAAACAATTCCAGTGCAGACATCATTAATGCAGTGCTTGTAGCGCCGTCAGCATCGAAATCTCCCACAATAACAATGGCCGTTTTATTGATAAGGGCATCATGTAATAGCTTGCATGCCTTGTCTATGCCCATCAATGAAGTATCAGCTGTCATCCCTTGTAAACGGGCAACATTGAGTTCAAGTTCTTGAGCAGATTGCATGCCACGGCTCGCGTAAATTTGTTTTATTGCTTCAGGGAGCTCATCGGGCAAGTGGCTCGTTGAGACATGCGCTCGGCGAATAATTTTTTTACTCATTACTATTGATTCTCTTTTCTTTTGAATAGGCCATTTAGCTTTTTTTTGCATAAAAAAAGTACTTGGTGAAAATCAGCAAGTACTTTAGCAACATGAGTTAAAAGCGATTAGATTGTTTTTAATAACTCTTCTAACTGTGCTGGTGGTTGATAACCTGGAACCATAGTACCATTTGGTAAAATAATTGCTGGCGTTCCTGTAACGCCAATTTGACGACCAAAATTAAACTGTGCTTCTATCGGTGCTTCACAAATTCTTGCTGCAACGGTACTACCCGCTTTTGCTTTGGTTAGCGCTGTTGCACGATCTTCATTACACCATATGGAACGTAAATCTTTAAAACCACTGCTTAAGTTTCCTGTTCTATCATTAATCCCAGAACGTGGATAAGCTAAGTAACGAAAGGTGATGCCTCGCGCGTTATAATCTGACATCTCGCCATGCATTTTACGACAGTAGCCACAGGTAATATCAGTAAAAACAGTTACCACATATTTTTCATTGTCTGCTTTATATTCAATCACATTATCTTTGAAGCTTTCAACGCCATCTAAGCGCATATTTGCTAAGCTTTTTTCAGCTATATCGGTAACTTTAGCGCCTAAGCTATACACTTTACCTTGAATAAAGAATTCGCCGTTATAACTTGAGTAGAATAAACCTTGGTCGGTAATCAACAGGGCAATGCCTGGTACAGGGGTTTTCTCGACTTTCACCACTGTTAAGCCCAAGGAAGTATTGATTTTTGCTTTTAACAAATCAACATCTAATACATTAGCATCACTTGAAGGCTTAGCTATTGAAGATGGCACATTAGCTTGCGTTGCAGCATTAGCCATTGGTAGAGAAAGTGCGGCAAGCATGACGCAAACAAATAACTTCTTAAACATAATAATTCCTAGCAAACTCTTTAATAACGCTAAATGATAGTTAGGCACAGCTTTGGATAACAAAATTGCCAAGCCCGTCAGTTAGTAGACCTAATTTTATGCTAGGAAATTACAGCCAAGAGCCACTTTTTGCAACTTAAAATAACCATTAAGCTAAATTAACTTGTAAACAAAGGTGAATGTTTTTGCTAAAATCCCCGAAAATCTCCCTTTGAACAAAAAATTAGGTAAAGCGAAATGAAGATTGGTTTATTTTATGGCTCAACGACTTGCTACACTGAAATTGTTGCCGAAAAAATTCAAGCCATTATTGGTGCTGAACTGGTTGAGCTATTTAACATCAAGGATAAGCCCTTAAGCCTTTGCCTTGATTATGATTTTATTATCTTTGGTATTTCGACATGGGATTATGGTGAGCTGCAAGAAGACTGGGAATCAATTTGGGACGATATTAACCAATTAGACTTATCTAACAAGATTATTGCCATTTATGGCATGGGTGATCAAATAGGTTATACCGAGTGGTTTCAAGATGCTTTAGGTATGTTGCATGACCAAGCCAAAGCACAAGGTGCCTCATTAATCGGTTATTGGCCAAATCAAGGCTATGAGTTCGAAGCTTCTAAAGCATTAACAGAAGATGAAAGCCAGTTTGTCGGCTTACCTTTGGATGAAGACAGTCAATATAAACTCACCGATGAACGTTTAGATACATGGTGTGAGCAAATTCTGCTTGAATACAGCAGCCTACTTTAGCTCAGAATAGCTAACCAGTTAACTTGGGCAATTTTGACACTTGCGATAAATAGTTACAGCAAGCGCTAAAAACACTATAATTGCCCCCATATTAATATTTTATAACCCTTAGTGAATTATCCCCTATGTTTGAGCAATTTGATCTAGACTCAGAGCTACTCGCCAGTATCAAAAAAATTGGCTATAACAAGCCGACTTCTATCCAAAACCTTGTTATTCCAGAAGCAATGACAGGCAAGGATGTACTAGCATCAGCGCCAACTGGCACGGGTAAAACCGCCGCTTTTTTACTGCCTGTGGCCCAGCACCTTTTAGATTACCCTCGCACTAAACCTGGTTTTCCTCGGGTGTTAATTTTAACGCCAACGCGTGAATTAGCGATTCAAATAGGTGAAGATAGTGAACAACTCACTGAGCTAACTAAAATAAAGACCGGTGTCATCACTGGTGGCGTAAATTACGGTAGTCATAATGATATTTTAACGACCACCACAGATGTATTGGTAGCCACACCTGGACGTTTATTAGAGTATATAGAAAGCGAGCAATTTGATGCTCGTGACATCGAGATCCTTAACTTAGATGAAGCCGATCGCATGTTAGATATGGGCTTTAGTGAATCGATCAATCGTATCGTTGGTGAAGCTCGCTGGCGCAAACAAACTATGCTATTTTCTGCAACACTGGAAGGTGCAGGCGTATTACGTTTTGCCCAAGAAGTACTTAATGAGCCGGTATTTTTAGAATCAAACCCGTCGCGTAAAGAAAAAGCGGTAATCCATCAGTGGCTGCATTTAGCAGACGATGCCAATCACAAATTAAAACTATTGGTTAATACTTTAAAGCAAGAAGGTGTTGAGCGAACGGTAGTTTTTGCTAATAAGCGTGAAACCGTACAATACCTTTCAGGCAAACTTTATGCTGAAGAGCTACCTTGTGTTTGGCTCGAAGGAAAAATGCCACAAGATAAGCGAAACAAAGCAATTGAGCGCTTTAAAAGCGGTGAAATCAAAGTACTTGTAGCTACCGATGTTGCCGCTCGCGGCCTTGATATTGATGACATAACTCATGTCATTAACTTTGATATGCCACGCAAAGTAGATATTTACATTCACCGTATTGGTAGAACAGGTCGAGCTGGGAATAAAGGCACAGCAATTTCCTTAGTAGAAGCTCATGATATGGCGGTAATTGGTAAAATAGAGCGTTATACTAAAGAGCGCTTATCACGTCGTGTTATTCCTGATTTACGCCCTAAAAACAAAGAATCTCGCGTTGTTAACAAGAAACCAAAAGTGAAGTTAACTAACTCGCAAAAGAAAGCAAAAGCTAAAAAACAAGCCAAGAAAAACGCGAAACGCGCCAAGTAAAACTCAATACGGTAAATGGCGCCGCAGTGTTACAATTAGGTGACAATTTTATTGCGATACGCCATTATCATGTAATATTTCTGTCATAAAGCGATGCTGTAATAGCGCGGCATTCACTTTATGGATGAAGTTAGTCAGTCCGATATTTATATCTGTTTATTTGAAAAAAAACCAGCAGATATCAATAAGGTTCTCAACTTTATGATAGTAATTAATATGAAAAAACATACCGAATCAAATCAAGCTAAAACAACAAAACTAAAATCTCTCGTTGCGATAGCGATTACCAGTGCACTTTTCACTTCAGGGAATTTAGCGGCAAAAGAAGCCGACGCATCTAATTCTGCAAAAGAAAGCAGTTTTGAAGATGCTTGGGATTTTGCCGAATTATACAAAAATGACCAAGGGGATTACTTTAGCTTATCAGGTCGCTTACAACTTGATGCTGCTTGGGTTGAAAGTGATCAAGGTGATTATGCCGACACCGCATGGCGTCGATTTCGCTTTGGCTTTAAAGGTAAACAAGGTGAGTTTAAATACGCATTAGAAGCCGATATCAATTTAAACAACTCACCTGAAGATATGTATAACCGCCTTACCGATGCCAATGTCAGTTGGTCATTAGATAAAACAACTGAACTTAAGTTTTTAAAACAATCCGCTGGTTTTACTATGGACGGAAAAACCTCGTCGAAAAAGCTACTTACCCCACAGCGTAACAATCTAACGAATAACTTGTGGTTCACTGCTGAGTATTTCACGGGTGTCAGCGTGAAAAGCAAACTCAGTGATGATTGGTCCTACAAAACAGGGATATTCTCAAGTGATGACTCTGATGAAATATCGATTAGTGACGCTAGTTATTTCGCCATGCTTTCAACCAGCAAAAAACTTGGGAAAAACAGTCTTTGGGACAAAGGCGAAGTCAGCTTTGATTACGTTTACAATGATACCCATGAAGATGGTAATACCCGAGATTTCTCGCAAGTGATCAGTACCTCAAGTAAATTTAGTGCCAATGACTGGGGCTTACATAGTGATATTTCTTGGGGTAAAGGTGATTTAGGGCAAAGCGACGTATTTGGTGTTGTTGTTATGCCTACCTATCAACAAAGCGAAAAAATCCAATGGGTTGCTCGTTACACTTACCTAAGTAGTTCAGAAGATAATGGCGTACGTTTAGG
>Ga0105348_1000467_pt1 | contig 30141 bp, 23 predicted proteins | sample EN8Hudsemesocosm_2_FD_83504 | JGI IMG/M metagenome (GOLD analysis project Ga0105348, IMG submission 83504) | Methane-oxidizing microbial communities from mesocosms in the Hudson Canyon - EN8C Hudson Canyon | ecosystem: Environmental > Aquatic > Marine > Cold seeps | place: Hudson Canyon... | reverse complement strand
ATAGAATAACTATTCTTAATGAATTTGCCTTGAATTAAGAAAAACTATCAAGCTAGTGAGTTGCTATAGCCACAAGTCTAACAATTTCAAGCTGTTGACTTATCTCTTAACTCGAGTTGAGGTTAAGTAGATTATTTTTTTTAAAAGTTTCGTCTTTTTAATCTCTGCTTCGTCTTACTTGTGTAAGTAACTTAAAAAGAGACCTTAAAGATGATTAAAATAATTAGTTTTAAAATATGCCCATTTGTTCAACGCGTAACAGCAGCTTTAGCAGCTAAGAAAATTCCATTTGAAATCGAATATATTAGCCTTAAAGACAAGCCTCAATGGTTTTTAGAGCTAGCGCCAAATGGTCAAGTGCCGGTGATGGTAACCGAATCTGGCACGGCATTATTTGAGTCTGATGCCATCATTGAATATATCGAAGATGAGTACGGCCCACTTGCTGAAAGTATCAGTAACGAGCAACGCGCAGTTGAACGTGCTTGGAGCTACTTAGCGACAAAAAACTACTTGGTGCAATGTTCCACTATGAGTAGTAAAGATGAAGTTACCTTTAGTGAGCGTTCGGCAAAAATCAGTACTTTACTATCCAAAGTAGAACCGCAATTACAGAGTGAGCAAAAATTCTTTAACTCAAATCAACTGGGTAAAGTGGATCTTGCTTGGCTACCATTATTACATCGCGCTGCAATCGTAAAAGAAAAAACTGGCTATGATTTTTTATGCGGTTACCCAAAGGCACAAGTTTGGCAGCAAAACATATTAGCAAGTGGCCTCATTAATGAAACGGTATCGGCTGATTTTGAACAACGTTTTAGTGACTTCTACTTGAAAAATACCTACCTAGCTGAAGGTAAAGATGTCCAACAAAATGAAGGATGTGGCACAAGTGCTTGCTGCGGCTAATACCAAGCTGATTAAGTTAATTGTATTCTGCGCATTGCTCTCTACAATACAGTTAACTTACTCTATTTTAATTGAGGCTCAGGTAATCTTTAATGGATATAGAAATAATTTGGTCTGAATATCAGAGCAACTTGAAAGCTTTCTTACACAGTAAGGTATCAAACCCTGATGATGTCGATGACCTTTTACAAGAGATTTTGCTTAAAAGCTATCAAAGTTTAAGTACGGTTAAAGACATCAAAAAGGTTAAGTCTTGGCTATTTCAGTTGGCACATAACACCATTATTGATTATTACCGAAAACGCGGAAAGTCAGCTGCTATTGCCAACGATGAACTTTGGTACGGCGAGGAAGGGGAGCAGATACTGCAACAACTATCGCAATGTGTTATCCCTTTTATTAACGCCCTGCCTGATGAAGAAGCTAAACTTCTTAGTGCAATCGAAATTGAAGGTATGTCACAAAAGCAATTTGCCCAACAACATAAGCTTAAATATTCAACACTCAAATCTCGCGTACAAAAATCTAGAAAGATGTTGCTGCAATTATTCAATAATTGCTGTGAGTTATCAGTTGATCAACAAGGCAAGCTAATTAAATTTCAAGAAAAAACTAAAGGCTGCAATAAATGCTAAGACTAAAGATGCCCTCTTTGAGTTTTAGATCTAGGTGAAACTAATAGCCCTAAAATAAAATGTTAACTACCTAATTACTGCAGCAAATCAACTTCACCTTGTTTTTATGAAAAATCAGTGCAAAGTTTATGTTTTTCGATTAATCTAGCGATGATATTAGCACAACTAAGGTAACGCTAGCTTATATGAAACTGCATCATCTTGAAGGACATATTCAAACAATTTTACTTGCCGAATACCCTGACAAACTTCTTCTTCTTGACGGTTGCTGTCGTTCAGATATTTCAATTATTAAGCACTTTATTACTGATACCTTAAAACGACCTTTTACCGATCTTACTTTAGTGATGGTCACACATATGCACCCAGACCATGCTGGTGCAGCTAATAATTTACGTAAAATAACCGGTTGTAAACTGGCGGCTGCCAATGTCAGCGGTCAGTGGTATTCAGGCATCGATGGTAAAATCATGCACCTTACCGATATGCTATTGGCAAAGTGGGTAGCTAAGCGTATGGATAAAACCCATAACAAAATGTGGTATTCAAGTAAGTTATTTCCTGACTATAAACTCGATGACGGTGAAGCCCTACCCGGCTTCCCAGACTGGGTTGCCATAGAAACTCAAGGGCACACTGATAGAGATTTATCATTGCATCACCTACCCAGTAATAAGGTTTATATCGCGGACTTGATTGTTAAAGTAAAAAACAAATACATCCCACCTTTCCCTGTTTTTTATCCAAATCGCTATAAAAATTCGTTGAATAAAGTGTTCGCACTAAACGCTAATAGTTTGATTCTTGCTCATGGCGGTGAAGTAAACCTAACCGAAAACGATCATCAAAGTTTAATGAAATTGGCACCGAAAACGCCGCAAACGCATTGGCGCACGGTCAAAACTAAATTAAAACGGGTGTTGAGATTATCGCAGAATGCTAGGTGTTCTTAGTTAGCCTCTCTTTAACAAAAAAAACAAAATATTAAACAAGATCAATAACTTGTTTTGATTTGTTTTTAATACTCACCAAAGAGGAACGAGTGTAAAGTGGTAGTTGACCTTGCTAGCTGGAAAGCTTAATGTCAGTGAAGAGCGTTTAGCGAGCAGTTAACAATCAACTGTGATCTATAATTTAAAAAGAAATTAACTATTTTTTGCAGTCTATTTTATGAAGTACCTCATTTTCATCTTGTTTTTTCCTATTACCGCTTTTGCTGAGAGCATTACGGTAGCTTTGTATGAAGATCATAAACAATACTCGAAACATTCTAGAGCTTATCAGGCAAACTGGCTTCTATTACAAGAAGCTGCCGCCATAGAAGGGATTACATTAAAGGCTTCTCCCTATTTGTGGATTCGTGGATTAGAAGAGTTAAAGCAAGATAAAATTGATGCTGTTATTGGTGCTTATTTCTCTAAGGAGAGAAGTGCTCTTTATTACTTCAGTAAACCTTTTTCACAAGACCCTATTTTCTTATTTAGAAGTGCTAACAGTGCAGCATCAACAACGAAAATTCACAATGCTTTAGTTGGCGTCACATCAAACTCTATTGGAGAGTCTTTAGTAAGTAACAATAAAAAGTTTTCCGTTTATAAAAAGTCAAGCTCAAAAGAAGTATTCAACTTATTACAAAATGGCCGATTAGATTATGCCGTTTTTTCGCAATCTGTTGCTCACAAACATTGTTTGACAGACGCCAATATTAAATTAAAAAAAGATTGCCTAGTGCCCGTTGGCTCAGCCATTAAAAACAATGGCTTCCATATTATGTTTAGTAAAAAACCTAAAAATAGAGCTATTCAAAAACGTATAGATTTTGCAGTTGATACACTCATATCTGACGGAAAAGCTAAAGCTATTTATTTAGAGTCCGGCTACTCAGCTCAAGAATATAAAGATTGGTTAGGATTACGCAATAAATGGCATAATGAATAAGCGCGTTTGAAGCGTAGCGATACTAACAATCAAATACTGTCGAGTATTGCTTCAAATTATTGCCTCCAGCACATTGTACAAAAGAACAAATATTGATCTAAAACAAAAAATAGAGCAAGTAGTCTAAAAAAGACTTTACAAGTATAGAGTTCTTACTCTATACTCACTTTGTTCTTAAGCGAACACTTATTGTAATAATTTTTTGTAGCTTCCCCATAAGCTAATATGCCGATGTAATTCTAACGCCTTAGTTAAGAAAATATCATCGGCTTTTTTATGCCTGAAATTCAATCATTATTTCTTACACCTCATATATTTCTTTCTTAATATCAGCCCCCATATAAAGTTATATCTTCTAAACGTTGTGCCACAAAACAATGATTATTAGTTACTTATTTTCGACTAGAACACCATTTTATTTCTAAATAGCAATAAAGGATTTTTATGACAGAGCATTCTTCAACAGCTGTTAATGCCCAAAAAACACCTGAGGCGAACAATCAAAAAAAGAAAGTGAGCATTTTATTTGAGCTAATTCAATTTATTACTCCTTATAAAAAACAGGTCTTGGCGGCATTTGTTGTACTGATTTTTACAGCAATGGTGATGTTATCTGTTGGTCAAGGTGTACGGATGCTTATTGATGAAGGTTTTGCTCAGCAATCATTGCAACAATTACAACAAGCTGTGCTTTTTATCTTAGCAATTACTGTATTAATTGCTGTGGGTACCTTCGCACGTTTCTACTTAGTTTCTTGGCTAGGGGAGCGGGTAAGTGCAGACATTCGTTTAGCGGTGTTTAATCATGTGATTACCTTACATCCAAGTTATTTTGAAACCAGTGGTAGCGGCGATATTATGTCACGCATCACCACAGACACTACACTATTACAAAGCATTATTGGTTCATCGTTTTCCATGGCAATTCGCAGTACATTAATGCTAATTGGCGCATTGGTCATGTTATTTGCAACAAATATTAAGTTAACTTTTATCGTTTTACTTTCTGTGCCCTTTATTTTACTGCCAATACTTTTTTATGGTCGTAAAGTAAGAAATCTATCTCGTAAAAGCCAAGATTCAATGGCTGATGTTGGCAGTTATGCTGGTGAAGCTATTGAACATATTAAAACAGTGCAAAGTTATAGCCACGAACAACAAGAAAGAAGTTCTTTTGCACAAGAGGTAGAAAAAGCTTTTCAAATTGGTCGTAGCCGTATCAAACAAAGAGCAACATTGATTGCTGGCGTTATTATTATTGTTTTTGGTGCTATCACAGGCATGTTGTGGGTTGGCGGCAGTGACGTTATTCAAGGCAGGATGAGTGGTGGTGATTTAGGGGCTTTTGTTTTTTATGCCATTTTAGTCGCATCATCCTTAGCTACCATTTCAGAAGTTCTTGGTGAGTTACAAAGAGCTGCAGGCGCAACTGAAAGACTTATCGAGATACTACAAGTCAAAAGCCACATAATGCCACCAGAAATAAATATGTGCTCTACCCAAGATTTAACTGCAGAAATAACTTTTGAAAAAATCAGTTTTAACTACCCTTCTCGTCCCGAACACGGTGCAACCAAGGGGCTTAGCTTGACTGCCGAACAAGGCAAAATATTAGCCTTAGTAGGCCCTTCTGGCGCAGGTAAAACTACATTATTTGAACTACTACAACGCTTTTATGATCCTCAAATAGGACAAATATTTCTTGGCGGTACTGATATCCGTCAATTTGATCCTAAGGAGTTACGCCAACAAATGGCGCTAGTACCCCAACAGCCTGCATTATTCAGCAGCGATGTTTTTCATAATATCCGTTACGGAAAACCGGAGGCTTCAGATGAAGAGGTTATCGAGGCTGCTAAAAAAGCCCATGCTCATGAGTTTATTGTTAACTTACCCGAAGGCTATAACAGTTTCTTAGGTGAACGAGGCGTTCGCCTATCTGGTGGCCAACGTCAACGAATCGCTATTGCACGCGCTATATTAAAAGATCCAAAAGTACTACTGCTTGATGAAGCAACAAGTGCACTGGATAGTGAAAGTGAACATCATGTCCAGCAAGCTTTAGAGGAGCTAATGCGTGATCGAACGACCATTATAATCGCGCATCGACTGTCAACCATACAACATGCTGATAAAATCGCGGTTTTAGATCAAGGAAAGCTAGTTGACCTTGGAACTCATAACTCATTGTTAACAAGCTGCCAGTTATATCAACGCTTGGTTGAGTTGCAATTTAAAACGCTATCTTAAAGAATTAGCCGGTAATGCTTAAATTAAATACTAAAAAAAGGGAGACTAACATTGTGCCAGCTCCCTTCTTCAATAATTTAGTACTTTGTTATTGTTATGCTTCAGACTCAGCTGCTTCACCATCAAGATCTTGCGCTGGTTCATCTTCTTGTGCAAGCCAATCACAAATCACAATATTCGCCTGTTCAGCGCCAGTGCGCTTTAAAGAAGAGAAAGCTTGTACTTTAATATCAGCATCAATTGGCGCTAAAGCTTTTTTAACGCTTAATACTTCTGCACTGCGCTTGCCTTGCGATAATTTGTCACATTTGGTCAGTAACACTAATACTGGTAAGTCACTATCGGCTGCCCATTGAATTAAGTCCATGTCTAGGTCTTTCAGTGGGTGGCGGATATCCATCAATACCACTAAACCTTTTAATGCGTCACGCTTCTCAAGGTATTCGCCTAAGGCTTTTTGCCACTTCTTTTTCATTTCTAGTGGTACTTTAGCGAAGCCGTAACCTGGTAAATCAACCAAGCGTCTATTTTCAGCCACTTCAAAAACATTGATCAACTGAGTTCGACCAGGAGTTTTACTGGTACGTGCTAAACCTCGTTGATTAGTTAGGGTATTTAAAGCACTTGATTTGCCGGCATTTGAGCGCCCAGCAAAAGCAACTTCAATGCCTGAATCAGCAGGTAAACGGCGAATATCTGGTGCACTAATAGTAAAAGTGGCTTTGCTTAAATGTATCTTTGTAGAAGGCAAGGGCTTAACTCGTTAAAAATTTTTCATCATTATAGCGTTTTTCTATCGCTTTTATTATCAAAAAAATACACAAAACAGTGAATTCACGTGTTTTTTTCGTGGATTTTTTCTTCGCAACTATTACACAGGGCTAATATTCGTGTAAAATGCCGACACATCCTTCATACTTTTTTTATTATATTTAATTGAATAGCGATTATATTATATCAAGTAGTCCAATTGGTATTAGGCAAGCAGCTATCAAATGAATGACAAGCAGAGAGCAAATCAATGAAAAAAATTATCTTTTCGCTATTCATAGCCCTAGGCTCAGTAAGTGCCGTACAAGCTGCCGATGCAAATGCCGGTAAAGAAAAAGCAGCCGCTTGTAGTGCCTGTCATGGTCCTACTGGTGTAAGTGCTAGCCCAATGTTTCCTGACCTTGCTGGCCAACACGATGCTTATATTATTAAGCAATTAAAAGATTTCAAATCTGGTGCTCGTACTGATGCCATGATGGCGCCTATGGCAGCTAATTTATCTGAAGAAGATATGGCTGACATCGCAGCATATTTTAAAAGCTTACCTCGTGCGAGCGAGCAAGCGGCAGCAGCCGGTACCGACTCGAGTGCAGCTTCTGCACCAGCAAGTGCTCCAGCAGCGGGTAATGTAGAAATTATCTCTTCTACGCCAGCAGCAGCACTTTATGCAGGTAACGTTGCAGCAGGTAAAACAAAATCAGCGACTTGTGCTACTTGTCACGGCGCAGACGGTAACAGCTTAGTTGCAATGTACCCAAGTTTAGCGGGTCAAAGTGCAAACTATATTGCTAAGCAATTAGCAGACTTTAAATCTGGCAATCGTAACGACCCAGTAATGGCTGGTATGGTTGCCGCTTTATCTCAAGAAGATATGAATGACCTTGCTGCTTTTTTTGCTGTTCAAACAGCTAAAGCAGGTACTGGTGAAGCTAACGAAGCGGGTCATAAACTTTACTTTGGCGGTGACGCAGAAAAAGGTATTGCTGCATGTGCTTCTTGTCACGGTGTTGGTGGTAAAGGTATGAAGCAAGCTGGCTTCCCAAGTGTAAGCGGTCAAAGTAAAGATTACTTAGTTAAGCAACTTGCTAGCTTCCGTGATGGTAGCCGTGCCAATGATAACAATGGCATCATGCGTAACATTGCTATTAAATTATCAGATGCTGAAATTGAAGCTGTTGCTCAATATATTACTTCATTAAAATAGTAATACAGTTGCTTCACTAAACAATATTAAAAAGCAGCGTTTATCGCTGCTTTTTTTTCTTTAGTTTTTAGAGATTAATTCTTCGGGTGTGGATGGATAAAAAAATTAATACTTCATTATTCGTCGCTTGCCAGCAATGTGATGCCATTTATGACAAACCACATTTAAAGCAAGGACAGCTAGCCAAATGCAATCGATGTGGTAGCACCTTAATAGAACGTAAAGTGGACTCTATTGAGCGTAGCTTCAATTGGTCGCTTGCTGGTTTAATGCTAATGCTGCCCGCAATTCTATTACCCATCATGGGTGTGACATTAGCAGGGCAATTTCACCAAGCCTCACTGTTTGACTGCATATTAGTATTAATAGACCGCGGCTTCTTTATGATTGCCTGCTTAGTATTTCTATTTGCTATTGCTGTACCTATCGTGCGTTTAGCGGGTGCTTTGTATTTATCTTACTGCTTCAAATTCAATAAATTAAAACCTTCATTGTTGAATTTCTTTCGTGCCTACCACCACCTTGATCACTGGGCGATGCTGAATGTTTTTATGCTGGGTATTGTGGTGTCTATGTATAAGTTGCTTGATGATACCGAACTAACAATAAACCTTGGTTTACTTGCCTTTATTCTCTGGCTGATTTGCTCAACTATGTCTGCTGTGGCATTAGATCAAGATTATATTTGGGATAAATTAGAGCGAAAGTTCCCACGGAGTTGCATTCATGGCAACTGCTAAAGATAAAGGCCTCGCCTTATGCCCTAAGTGTCATAAGTTAAACCCTGCGACCGCAGAGCCGGTAATATGCGTTCGTTGTCATGGTAAGTTTTATCAGCGTAAACGCAATAGCTTGCAATACACGCTAGCGTGGAATGTTGCGGCTTTACTCGCTTTTATACCTGCAAACCTTTATCCCATCATGATTGTCTACCAGCTAGGCATTGGTGATGAAGCAACCATTTTATCTGGTATTGGTGAGTTTATTGAGCACGGTTTATATCCCATAGCGATAATTATTTTCACTGCTAGTATCATAGTGCCCTTAATCAAAATCATTGGACTGTTTGTCTTAGTTTACAAAGTTCATACAGGAATTCGCTTAAAGCCTGACAAACATAGTAAAATTTATCATATACTTGAGTTTTTAGGGCCTTGGTCAATGCTGGATGTTTTTGTGGTTGCTTTAATGGTAACTGTAGTCGAGCTTGGGTTTGTGACCTCAGTTGCCGCAGGTCCGGCAATTAACTATTTCACCATTACCGTTATATTTACCATGTTTGCTGCCAATAGTTTTGATCCTAGGTTATTGTGGGATAAGCAAACATCAGAAAGCGTGAATAATTCATCTAATACCTTGTCAGAACAAAAGGATAGAAATGACAAATAACAAAGATACTGCTGCCTCTGAGCATAATCAAAACGCTGCAAGTGAACAAGCTGAAGTGGTTCCTCGCCAAGGAATTTCTATTATTTGGTTTGTGCCTTTTATCGCGTTAATTTTTGGCTTATGGTTAACGGTTAAAGTTGTATCTGAGCAAGGTACGTTCATCACCATAGAGTTTGAAAATGGCTCAGGTATAGTGCCAAATAAAACAGAAGTTCGCTACAAAGGCCTTATCACTGGCTTAGTAAAGAAAGTTGAACCCTCTGAAGATTTACAACGGGTAATTGCCGAAGTTGAAATTTCAAAAAGCTTTACCAATTACCTCTCACAAAACACACAATTTTGGCTTGTTAGTGCTGATATTTCTCTACAAGGTGTTTCTGGATTAGATACGCTAATTTCTGGTAGTTATATTAATATATTGCCTGATACCAATGAACTCGCCGAAAATCAGGACCACTTCATTGCGCTGTCAGAAGCACCCAAACTTGATATGTCGACCCCCGGCTTGCACCTAACGCTTTATACTGATGTGTTAGGCTCGGTGAGTGAAAACTCACCAATTAGCTTCAAACAAATTCCAATAGGTTATGTGACTGGCTATCACTACATTGAAAGCAGTAAAAAAATTGCCATCAATATTTTTATTGAGCCTGAATATGCGCATTTAGTTAAGCAAAATTCGTTGTTTTATAATACTAGTGGGGTACAAGTCACGGCTTCTTTATCGGCGGGTGTAAAAGTAAACACAGATTCATTAGCGTCGATTATGGCGGGTGGCATTGCGGTAGATACCCTCAGCTATCAGGAAGAACTAGCACCAGCGAAAAACGGTCAAGAATTTCCACTGCATGCTGATTTTCAATCTGCTGAAATGGGCCATGAGGTTGAACTTACCTTAGACTGGAATTCAGGTATAGATCACAATGCGGCTATTTTATACCAAGGCTTAACCATTGGGATGATTGAGTCTTTCAGTAAAATAGATCCTGTCAGCAGAAAAATAACCGCGACGGCAAAACTCAACCCACGTGTTGCGCCTTACCTGACGGATCAATCGCAATTTTACATAGTTTCTCCGCAAATTAGTTTAGCGGGAGTGTCGAATGCAAAGACCTTATTAACCGGCACTTATATTAGTATTAGGCCTTCTCTAGAGGGTAATGCCCGTAATAAATTTAAAGTCTTTAATAGCAAGCCGCCTTATAAATATAGTGAACCGGGCCTTCACCTGATGTTAACCAGTGATGATCGTAGTTCTTTACAAATTGGCAGCAGTATTTTTTATAAACAACAAGTGGTTGGTAATATACAAGCCATTGAAACCACAGCACCAGAACGTCATTTAATACATATTCATGTACTGCCTGAATTTAGCCATTATGTGAATAAAAGCAGTCGTTTTTATAACAATTCCGGAGTAAAAATCTCGGCAAGTTTATTAGGGGTCGATATTCAAGCCCAATCCCTACAAAGTATCTTAACTGGTGGCATTGCTTTTACCAGTATGGATAGTAGACCTGCTCATAAAGCCGGCGCTGTAATTAATGGTGATAGCTTTTCGCTTTATGCAAACAGTAAACTTGCTCAGCAAAAATCTAGTTTCACCTTAACAAGTTCAATCAAGAACCAACTGAGTACCAATACCCGTATTTTATATCGCGGTGTTGAAATTGGTGCGATTCATCAGATTGAAAATCAAGTTGATTATCAGCAACTTAAACTCGGGCTGTTACCGCAATACCAAGACATTTTAAAAGCTAACACCCAGTTTTATTTAGTCAAACCAAGCATTAGTTTATCGGGAGCTAGTGATACCAACGCCCTATTCGGCGGCACTTACATCACCTTTAATCGTGGTACAGGCAAAGCGCAAAGTCATTTTACCCTTTACAGTAATCCTCCTGTTAAACACGCTAGTGCTGTAGGTTTACAACTTAATTTAACCACCGAGCACGCGAGTGTTGCTACCCCCGGCAGTGCGGTAAGTTATCGCGGCATTACCATTGGTCAGGTCGATAATGTCAGTTTAGATAAGGCAAACGATCAAATTAAGGTCAGTATTACCATAGATGAAGAGCACCAAGAGCTAGTGCAAACTACCAGTCGTTTTTATAATGCTGGCGGCATTAGCATTTCAGGGGGCTTAAGTGATTTTGTCGTTAAAACGGAATCAGTCGATGCTATTTTACGTGGCGGAATTAGCTTATATAATCCAAGTAATGTATTAGACTTAGAGAATACAGTCGCGGAACTAGCCAACTTTACGTTATTCAAACATGAAGAACAGGCAAAAGATGCCGGACAAACTATCAGCATTCACTTTAACGACATTACCGGTTTAAAAGTTAATACCAAAGTGGTGTATCAAGAGCAAACCGTTGGCGCGGTTGAGCGTTTAATTTTTAATAACGAGAGCATCGGCGTAACAGCGCTAGTGCTACTAAACGACTTAGGTAAGCAATACGCAAAACAAGGTACGAGATTTTGGAAAATTGAGCCTGAAATTGGCTTAGTCGGTTCTAAAAATGTCACTTCGTTACTTGATGGCGCATTTATCGGCTTATTACCTAACTATGATGCTCAAGCAGAAGCCAACTATGAATTTTCAGCGCTTGAACTTCCACCTACGGTAGAGCAACTCCCTTATGGCTTAAACATCAAATTAACCGCAGCACAACTAGGCTCGGTACGTGTTGGTAATCCAGTGCTATTCAGACAAATTAAAGTCGGTAAAGTTATTGGTATTGATTTGTCACCCACCGCAGATCAGGTGAATATTTTTATCAATATAGCTAATCGCTATGCGCCACTGGTAAATAGCCAAAGTAAGTTTTGGAATACCAGCGGAATTAATATTGAAGCAGGGATTTTCTCTGGGGTAAATATTGAATCAGAGTCTATTGAAACACTCATTTCTGGTGGTATTGCTTTTGCGTCACCTGGATTGAGCGAGCAAGATAATACCCTACCAAGCAGTTACCTTTTACATGACACGCTAGAATCTGAGTGGTTAGAGTGGCAACCGAAAATAAAAATCGATGAGTAAGCAATTAATTTGAGTAAAAACGTAAATTAATTGCTTACATTTTAGAGATTTAAATCTGACAATTTCTCATTTATGTTAATGCTACCCAATTAAAGCATAAAATAATAATAACATGAGTAATCGTCTCGCTGCGTTACTGTCTTCTTGGCACCCCCACAAGGATGAATGTTTGTGGGTGCTTGCTACCATTATCGAAACTAAGCGCTCTTCGTATCGAAAAACGGGCGCTATGATGTTGATTAATAGCTTAGGAAAAAGTTACGGGCTATTAAGCGGCGGTTGTTTAGAAGCGGATTTAATGCGCCAAGCGCAAAAGTGCTGGCATAAAGGCCAAAGCCTTACTGTCTGTTATGACATGGAAGATGATAGTGATGTCACATGGCAGCTCGGTATTGGTTGCGGTGGTTTAGTTAAAATACTGCTACAACCCATTAACCAAGCTAATAATTATTTAGACCTTTGCTTGTTGAAAAAACAACTCGATAACAGACAACACTGTTTTTATCACATTGATACCTTAGGCACACTTACCAGTAATCAAGTATTAACCAAGTCTGTTGCAGCTCTTGAACCCCTTATCGAAATTAAACCAGCACCAGGGTTAATCATTTTTGGTGGCGGAATTGATGCCCAACCGCTTGTTAGTTTAGCTAAAACCCTTGGTTGGTATATTTGTTTGGTCGATAGTCGCACTGCATATGCCAGAAGTGCCTATTTTAAAGATGCCGACCGAGTAATTAAACAGGACTATTCATCGCTAGAGCAAAACTTGATATTGCCAAAAGCAGATGCAGTGGTGATTATGCATCACAATGTCACATTAGATGCTCAGGCATTACAGCTAGTACATAAGTTACCTTGCTTTAACACAACGAAATACCTTGGCTTGCTTGGCCCTCAACACAGAACTGACAAAGTATTCGAACAACTCACCTTTACTACAGAGCAATTACCCGCTGAATTAGCCAATCCCATCGGTCTAGATCTTGGTGGCGAGTTACCTGAGTCGATTGCCCTAGCCATTCTCGCTCAAGCCCATGCTAAAGTCGAAAATGCCAGTGCTGCTGAGCTTGGTAGCTATACAGAAACACAACAACTATTAACCCGCTATGGCAATTAATATTCTGTTATTAGCCGCAGGTAAAGGCCAGCGCTTTCAAAGTTCACTATTGAACAGTCAAAGAGAGACTAGCCATAAGCCTGTAAAACAGTTGGCAAGTTTCCATGGAAATTCCCTCGTTAACCATTGCTTAAAGCAACTAAAACCTTTACCAAATATATTTGCTGATGTTGGTGATATTTACCTATGCCTAGGCGCAAATAAAGCACTGATTGAAGCTGAAATACCTAGAGAAATAACAAGGATTTACCCAAAAAATTGGTCACTGGGTTTAGGCCATAGCATAGCCGAATCTGTCGAAGCTTTAGCAAGCAAAAGCAGTCATATTTTAATAGCCTTAGCAGACCAAGTACTGGTCAATACCGAGCATTTTCAACAACTGCTATGCGCAAGTAGCAAGGCCCCTGAAAAGATTATTGCCAGTGAAGTCGACAACAAATTAATGGTGCCGGTCATTTTCCCCAAGCACTACTTCCAAGCGTTATCAAAGTTACAAGGTGATAATGGGGCGGCTAAGTTACTCTATAAATATCAAGCGAATGTGCAAAGTGTGTCCTGCCAAGCCGCAAAATACGACATAGATACTAACGAAGACTTACAGCAAGCTGAGCAACTTTATGCACAGCAACGACAACAACAACAAAAACCATTCACTACAAATATGAATTCACACTGTGACAACCTGGAGCCAGTATGATTAAGATAACTCTAAATGAAAAGCCGGTCACACTTGATGTTGACCCTGCTATGCCCTTACTTTACGCACTACGTGATGAGTTAAAACTCACCGGCACCAAGTTTGGCTGCGGCGCAGGTCAATGTGGCGCCTGCACAGTACACCTAAACGGTAAAGCAATTCGCTCTTGTATTACGCCAGTTTCGGCAATAGCAGAGCAAGCAATTACCACCATTGAAGGCTTAGCTGATACTTCAGGTAATCTAGGTGAAAGCGCAGTTCAACAGGCCTGGAGAGAGCATAAAGTTCCACAATGTGGTTATTGTCAAAGTGGTCAAATGATGAGTGCTACCGCATTACTTTCATCAATCCCAAACCCCAGTGATGAGCAAATTATTGAACATATGCAAGGTAATATTTGCCGTTGCGGTACCTATCAACGTATTAAAGCGGCGATAAAAACTGCTGCTGATAATACCAATAAACATCAAACCGCAGGTAATGTAACCTCAGCTAACAACAGCGGTGTTGAGTACTTTAATGCCGGCCAAATAACTAACAACAAGCAAGGAGCTTAACGATGCAAAATATTGAAAATGTTAGCCGTCGTGGCTTTTTAAAAGCCGTTGGCGTAACTAGCGGCAGCTTTGTTTTAGGCGTTAGTTTGCCGTTATCAATGGCTAAAGCCAGCTCAAACAGCAAAGATGTTAGCCATGCATTGAATTTTTTCGTCAGTATTGCAAATGACTCTAAAGTCACATTAGTTTGCCACCGTAGTGAAATGGGACAAGGGATCCGCACAAGTGTTCCGCAAATAATTGCTGAAGAGCTTGAGGCTGATTGGCAACAAGTTAGCGTTATACAAGCAAAAGCTGATAGCAAATATGGCTCTCAAGGCACGGCGGGCTCAGCTTCAATTCGTAATCACTTTACTACTATCCGCCAAATAGGCGCAGTAGCTAGAGAAATGCTTGAACAAGCGGCGGCCAATATCTGGAAAGTGCCACTTAATGAGGTCAACGCTAAAAACAACTTTGTAATCCATAACAAGACTCAGCAAAAAATCTCATTTGGCGAGTTAGCTAGCCATGCAGCTAAGTTAACACCACCAGATAGTAAAAAAGTAGTCCTAAAAAATAGTGCTGATTTCACTCTCATTGGCAAAGATGTAAAACAAGTTGATTTAGCTAATATAGTGGCAGGCAAAGCGCAGTACGCGCAAGATATTCAACTGCCTAATATGCTGATTGCCACCATTGTTAGACCACCCGTTGTTGGCGGTAAAGTCTTATCTTTTGATGCCAAAGCCGCACTGAAAGTAAAAGGCGTAGTAGATGTTATAGCCCTTAAGCCAAGACCTTTACCGGTAACAACCAACCCATTATCTGGCGTTGCTGTGCTTGCTGAAAATACTTGGGCGGCACTTGAAGGCCGTAAAAATCTCGAAATAGAGTGGGATTTAGGTGAGAAACAATCACACGACAGTAAAAAGTTTACCAAGCAACTAGCAAAGCAAGTAAACCAACGAGGTGATAATGTTGCCACTAAAGGTGATGTTTATGCTCACCAATATGATGACGACAATACTGTAGAAGCAACTTATACCGTACCTTACATTCACCATGCTCCAATGGAAACGCCGGCAGCGACTGCAATAGTTACTGGTAAAAAGTGTACTATTTGGGCTGGCACACAAAACCCACAGTGGGCAAAAAGTAAAGCCGCACAAGAGCTAGGTTTAGCCAAGGAAGAACAAGATAATATTGAACTCAATGTCACCTTAATGGGCGGTGCTTTTGGTCGGAAATCCAAATCTGATTTCATTGTCGAAGCGGTTGAGTTAGCAAAGGCTAGTAATCGACCAGTGAAAGTGGTTTGGAGCCGCGAAGATGACATCCAGCATGGCTATTATCACTCTGTATCAGCCAATTATTGCAAAGCAGAATTAACGCCAAATGGTAGCGCTGATCACTGGATCAGTCGTAACGCTTATCCGCCGATTGGTTGGTTATGGAATACTGAGCAAAAAACGCCAGCAGATAGTCAACTTGCCCTTGGTTTTGGTGACCTGCCCTTTGAGCTGAATAATTTAAGTATAGAAAAACATCAAGTCGATTCATTTGTTAGACCAGGCTGGGTTCGCTCTGTTGCCTGTATCAACAATGGTTTTGCGTTGGGCTCCTTTGTCGATGAACTGGCGGTCAAAGCTGATGTGTCAACCAGGAAAATGTGGCTGAAGCTACTGGGGGAAGATCGTCATGTCGACCCAAGCGCCAATGGTTTTAAATATTCCAATTACAATCTCGATCTTAGCCAGCATCCCGTTGATACCAAGCGGATGAAATCACTCATCAACCTAATCAGTGATAAAGCACAAGTAGAACAAAAATTACCAGTAAATCAAGGTTGGGGCATAAGCTTTTTACGAAGTTTCGGCTCATTTGTCGCCGCTGCAACCAAGGTTGAAGTAGTTAATAATAAAGTGAACGTATTAGAAATGCATACTGCGGTAGATTGCGGCATTGTGGTAACGCCTGATCGCGTAAAAGCACAAATGGAAGGAGCAATGATTTTTGGTTTATCCATAGCGTTGATGGGAGAAATATCCGTTGAAAATGGCCAAGTTCAGCAAACTAACTTCCATGATTATCCCGTTACGCGAATGAACCAAGTCCCTGAGCTACATGTTCACTTAGTTGAATCTGATGCTCCACCAGGTGGTATTGGCGAACCCGGTGTTCCGCCAGTAATACCAAGTATTACTAATGCAATTTACCACGCCAGTAAATCCCGTATTAGAGATCTTCCGGTGAATAAGGTATTTACCGTATAACAGCAGAGTCGTTAATTTAGCTGGAAAAACAGCTCACTCCCAGCGTAAACCTAGGTAGCATGCTTAAACTCAAATTTAGCATGCTATATTCCACTAACTTATATTAAATGAGAATTATTTCTAAAATTGTTATCGTACAAAATTGTGCTACCTTTAATCTATTCAGGAACGAAGATTTAAAAATTATGGAGAATTTACAATGCCTTCGCAAACCCTATCCATCAGACGTAAGTTATTAATTTTATTAGCCGCAGTTATCTTGGCTTTAACACTTTTATTAGCGACAACCACTTACTTTAACAATCAAATAACTCAGCTTGAACAGTTAAAACATAACGTTCAACAGCTCAACATATACTCACTACAACTGCGTCGAAATGAAAAAGACTTTTTCCTTCGTAAGGATATGAAGTATTTCGAAAAATTTTCGAATAATTACCAAAAACTCACACTATTAATTAATGATATAGAGCAGCAAAACACACGTATAAATGCCGGCATTCAAAGTGAAAAACTCGCGCAATCATTTGCGAGTTACCAAGATAAATTTAGCCAGCTTACCGAACTTATGGCAATTAAAGGCTTAAACAAAGATTCTGGGGAATATGGACAATTACGCGCTGCCACGCATGAATTAGAGCAAGGCTTTAAATCCCAAGTAGATCTAGCCAGCCAAGTGATTTTGTTAACGATGCGCAGACATGAAAAGGATTACATGCTCCGTAATGATGAAAGTTATCTAATTAAATTAACTCATGCTATTACTGAGTTAAGCCTGCGCTTTACTGATAATTCAGCGATAACTCAACTGATCAATAATTATCAAAATGCTATCAATACTTATGCAGCCATTAATAAACAAATAGGATTAACGCCAACTGAAGGAGTTACTGGCGAAATGCGCGCTGCAACGCACAATGCTGAGAGCATTTTGAAAAGCTCAGTCATTCGTGCAACTGAACATATAGAAAGCAAAGAAACCCTAGCCACATTGATTTCTTTTAGCTTATTTTTGCTGATATCTGCAGCGCTAGCAACTTTCATTTTCAAATTAATCAATATAGTTATTTTACCAATCAAAAACGCGGTCGATAGTATTGAAGCATTAGTTAAAGGACGTGATTTTTCTGTTCAAGTACCAAAAGAAACTGACGATGAATTTGGTGAAGTAGTGGATGCAATTAATCGCTTTATCCAATTTACCCATAAAATGAATCTTGCTATTGAAGATTTACAAAGTGTGAGCATGCAAGTAGAAAAAAATGCCCAACTGACCGAGACTAGCCTTGTTGAGCAATCAGCTCAATGTGAACAAGTTTCTGCGGCAGCTATCCAACTTGAAGCAAGCGCTTTAGAAGTCGCACAAAATATTCAACTGACAACAGATACCGCACAACAAATATCTGCGCAAGTTTCAGTAAATAAATCACAGCTTGATAAACTTTCTACATCACTGTCAGGTAACGCCGATGAACTGGTCAATTCTTCTAGTGATATCAGTTTATTGGAAGAAAAGTGCCAATCTATTAGTGGCTTTATCACTGAAATCAAAAGTATTGCTGAGCAAACCAATTTACTAGCATTAAATGCAGCCATTGAAGCGGCTCGAGCAGGTGAGCAAGGTCGAGGCTTTTCTGTAGTGGCTGATGAAGTAAGGTCTCTTGCTGATAGAACGCAACTATCTACTAATCAAATCACTGAAATAATTAATGAACTGCAATCTTTAACTGCACATGCGGTCACCAATGTTGAAAGATGCAAAGATACTAGCCTAGCTAACTTGCAACATATTGATACTTCATGCGCGACCCTGTCACAAGTTATGGATTACGTTGAAACGATTAATCAAATGACAGTAACAATATCTGGAGCAACGCAAGAGCAAACTGCAGCTATCCATGAAATTGCAATCAGTATTACTAATATTAAAGATCAGAATAACCAGCTGCTTGGACAAGCAAGATCCAGTGTTAGCAACTGCTCTTTAGCGAATGAAAAAACCTACAAACTGCTCTCATATAAGCTGAGCTAATAACAGTAATCAAGATACATTAAGCTAGTAGCCCTAAGGCAGAGTAGTTACTCGGTAACTACTCTGCCTTTTTACTTACTTCACCGAACGAGACTTGAATGACTGTCCCTTGGTCACTACTTACTTTCAGCTGCCAGCCTTGATGTTCGCACAGCCGCTTAACAATGGATAAACCAAAGCCATAACCAGTACTTTGACTGCCTTTTACCGCATGTTCTGTGACTTTATCGGCAATATCTGCTTCGATACCTGAGCCGGTATCAGCGATCACTAAACTATTATCAACATAACTAATATTGACCTCGCCTGTATCAGTATATTGAAAAGCATTACCAATCAAGTTATCTAGCAAGACCTTTAACATGCCTGGCTGCACATATACTTGGCAATCAGTATTATCCTGCACGACTACGTCGACTACCTTATTGTTGAGTAGATAACTGTGATCAATGACCGACTGCTCAACAAGAGCTATTAACTTCACGGAGGATTTTTCTACTTTGGTATGCTCCTCGCGCGCTAATGATAATAAAGTCACCACCGTTTGTTCCATCTGCACACTGGCATCACTGATACGCTTGAGCACTGAGTCTGTTGCAGTTTTATCTTCACTGTTGCTGTGCTTACTATTGCTTTGATAAACCTCGACTGCGTTTTTAATAATGGCAACTGGTGTGCGCAACTCATGACTAACATCCCGAGTAAAATTCTTCTCTCGAGATAATGCTTGTTTATTGCGCGTCATACTCTGCTCTAACGTACTCGCCAAAATACCAATTTCATTATTGGGAAAATCTTGAGCAAATTGCTCTGGAACATCTTCAAGGGCTGCACCATCAACTAAATCTGCCAGTTGCTGCAATGGCTTAGCCGTCTTGCGTCCTAAAAACCAAGCGATTGAACAAGCAAGAAAAATTAAAATTAGGCATAAAACTGACATAAACTTTAACAGTACACCGGTAATTGGTCGTACAACCAACATGGCACTGACTTCAGCTAGGAGATATGTTTGCTCTACTTGCGGCAGTTTATATAAATGATAATGTTTACCTTGTTCACCATAGAATTCGCCACGGCGAGGCTCTTGCAAAAGTTGCGTTTTTATCGGCTCGGGTAACTCATCTATTGAGAAATATAACCCCATATAGCTGTTTCTAGCTTCAGGCCAAGTCCCCGTTTTTGCAAAGCTTTGATGTAGAAATTGTGCTTCTTGCTCCATGGTGTTGTAGATAAAGGTATCCTCTATATCGTACATCAGCAAAAAACTCATCGCGCTGTATATCAACGACAATATTAAGGTGAAGATACAGAATTGCGCAACAATACGCCTGCTTAAACTATGGTACTTCTTGTTATTTTTATTTACCCGTTTTGTTGGCTTTTTCATGACTAATCCTCTTCACCAATGTCTAACACAAAGCCAACTCCGTGACGGGTTTTTAGCATGGCAAAAGCAAAAGGTTTATCCAATACATTACGTAACTGATATATGTGCGAACGTAACGCGTCAGATTCTGTTGGTTCATCACCCCAAAGCTTTTGTGAGAGTTGTGACCGACTAACAACTTGCGGGTAAGCTTCCATTAATACCGTTAAAATCCGATAACCCATAGTGTGTAAGTTTAGTGGCTGACCATCTCGCTTAACGGTTTCTAATTTTCGGTTTAATGCTAAGGGGCCAATATTCACCACATCATCAGACTGTAATAAGTGCCGCCTAGATAAAGCTAAACAGCGAACCTCTAATTCTTGTAATGAAAAAGGTTTAGTTAAATAGTCATCAGCCCCGACAGTAAAACCGGCAACCTTATCATCAATGCTATCTCGCGCAGTTAGCATCAATATTGGGATATGCCTACTGGCTTTCGCTCTTAATTGTTGGCAGACCGCTAAGCCATCAATAATGGGTAAGTTTAAATCTAAGATAACCAGATCATAATGATTATTAAGCGCTAACTCTAAGCCCTGCTGACCTTGCGTAGCAAAATCTAACACATGGCCTTTCCCTTCTAAGTAGTCAGCAATATTACGAGCAATATTGAGCTGATCTTCAACTACCAAGATTTGTAATGAATTATTTGTCATGCTTTTTACCGTTAAGCGCTTGCGGATTTACTAATACCTACTTGGAATAAACCATTGCAGCGAGAAATTAAAACTTAAAGTTTGACGAACCTTCTAGGATATAAGGCTCGTCATATAAACTGCTAATTTATCAGGGTTAACTAGTCAATTACTATAGTGTTTTTAACATTTCTAATGCGGGCTGATAATCTGGCTTAGTTTCTAACAAAGCATTTATCGTTTCCTTCGCTAAAGCATTTCGACCAAGTTTTTGCTGTGCGCTGGCAATTTTCAAATCTAACATTGGACTTTTAATCGCCGGTTTAGCCACCATCATTAAATTTAAAGCGTGTTCAGTTTGCTCAGTTGATTGCGCAATTTTTAAATAATAAAAACCATACATTCCCACCAATGCCAAATGATAGTCTTGCTCATTGGCTTGTAAGTTTGCTATCACACTATCGTCACCAGCAAGTAATTTTGCCACTTGTGCCAAGGTTTTATCATCTTGTGAGGGTGCTAATTGCACCGGCTCCATACCTAAACTTGCCACCAGCGCCGTTGCAACGCCTGTGGTAGACGTTGGGTTTTGGCCGGTAATGAGTCTGCCATCAACAGCAACGTGACTTAGCATAATATCACTCGCTTGGAACTTGCCACCGCGTTCAATTAACTTATCTTCTAATTTAAAATCAAACTTGGCTAACCACTTTTGACCAAATAACTGCTCTTCTGTATTGGTAAAACCATTAATAGCCTTATTGGCCACCAGATAACTTCCATCATTAAGTTTTACATCGACTAAAGCTGCTGGACCATGACAGACAGCTGCAACACTGCCTTGTTGTTGGTAAATATCAGCAATTAAGCGCTGGAGAGCTTTATCTTTTGGTAAATCAAACATCGCACCTTTGCCGCCAACGACAAAAACCGCAGCATAATTTTTCGCTTCAAGGCTTTGCATCGCTAAAGTGTTATGCAACTTCGACATAATGGCATTATCAGCTAACACCTTAGCATTGTACTGTGCCTTAGCATCATATTTATCGGCTTCGACTTTGCCACCTTTTGGACTAGCAACATCGACAGCTAAACCGTTAGCTTTAAACACTAAATACGCTTTAGAAAATTCATCAAACTCATAACCTGGCGTTTTTTCACCTTGTTGCTGACCGTAGCCACTTACCACCATCAGCACTTTTTTGCTCGATGTCGATTCAGCTTTTACCGGCAAGCTTGCCAGCACACACATCATGAGTATTACGCTGGTGAACATAATGGTCATAGAATTCATTATTTGTTGGGTTTTATTTTTCATCACAATCTCACTTATCAATCACATCTTATTGTGATTACTAGCATCTCAAGTTAGTTGTGAAATAACTGTGAAATGCTAGTAGCTATTAATTTTAATTTTAGTTTTATTCAGCCAATAGTTCTCTGATAGAGCTATGTAAACTAGCTCTGCTTGCCATGACACCCAGTGAAATAACCGTCACTAAAATAATAAACAAGGTGAACGTTAGCCAAGCAAAATCTGGCTGATAGTTTAGTGAAAATTGTGATTGATAAATCAGCACGCCCGCGAGGTAAGTACCTACTATTGCACCACAAGCTGCAATAAGTGCAGTAATCAACCACTCGATGATATTTAACTTTAAACAAGTTAACTTATTAAAACCAAAGCTCATAATGATGCTATTTTTCCGCTTTTCATTCGCTTCAACAGCGTTAATAGACGCTAAAATCACTATCGCTGCTAATAAAATGATTAACGCTGAAAAGCCGGCAATCACTTTACTCACCATAGCCAAAATAGTATCGAAGTATTCAGTCATTTGTTGCAGCGACACCATACGTAAGGTCGGAAATTTCTGCCACAATTCAGCTAATAAGGGTTGTTGCAATTCATTCACTTCAATACTTGCCATAGCGTAATGATTGGCTTGGATATGGTTAATTGCCGCTTGTGGCATCTGCACCCAGAACGTAATCGAACCATTGCCTGGTTTAAATTCATGACTGGCAGCGATAACAAAGCGATAAGGCTTGCCTGCAATAGAAAAAGTCAATTCATCGCCAAGCACAAGACCAATATCAGTAAGCACTTCTTGCTCTACTGAAATTTGTTGCCAATCAGCTGTACCTTGTTGCCACCATTGCCCAGAAACCACTTGGTTATTATTAGGTATTTGTTCATTCCAGTGCATTCTAATTTCACGAGAAAAAGTCGCTAAGCTATCACTTGGCTTGTCTGTATACTCCGCCAGTGGTAGTTGATTTACCTTGATTAATTTAGCTTGCAAATAATGCTTAGCTTGGCGAACTTTTATATCGTTTTCACTGGCCCAACGTTCTAAATAACCCAGCTGTTCAATGGTCGCTTGCGAAACCATTAAATTACCATCATGTTCTCGTTGATATGAAGACATGGTATCGCCCAAATCACGCATTAACATTAAGGTGAATAGCAGTAAAAATGCTGACAAGCCAACACCAAGAATTTGAGTACTTTTACTTACCAGTCGCTGCCTCATCATAAAGAAAACAAAAGGTAATAGGCCTGATAGGTTTTTAGTGAGTTTTTCGCCCAGCGTTAATACCAACCAACTCAGTGCCAATATCAATAATATGGTAGTAGCCATTGCGGTAACTAACATCATGGTTAACAAGGCATTATCTGAATACACCAGAATCACCACCATTAAAACCACCACAGTAGCCAGTTTTTGCAAATACATTTTTTGCTGCGCTTTAGCTCGAACAAATAATTGACCAACACTGGTATTTAATAATGAATACCAAACGGGTAAATAAAATAACGCAAAAATTAAACTCACAAATGCCACGGTTTTTACACTAAGCGCATAGTGCCATTGCCAAGTTAAGTTAGGAAAACTATCGGCTAAGTATTGAATGATGAGTCCATGACTGGCAGCGGCAAGTAATATAGAAAGCGGTAGTAATAATGCCAATGAAATTAACCATTTCAGCAATGAAACCACTAAACCCGCATGCTTAGACGCCCCTAAGCTCATGCACACTGCTGAAAAATATTGCTCTTTGCTTTGTTGTTTTAACGATAGCTGCTCAATGGCAATAGCTGCCATGAAGAATAAAATAATCGAAGCAAGCCCTAAAAAGTTTTCGGTTCGTTGCCAAAATGAAGCCAATGGGTGATTACCCTGCTTGTGTATCAAGTCCGCTGCCGGTAAGTTTTGCTGCTGCCAAGCTGCTAAACCCGCTAAGTCGCCTTCAGCGATTGCCAATAGATATCTATATTGAATAAGGTTTTCACTAAAATTTAGCTTAGCCATATCATTGATATTTATCATGGCGCGCATATCAACATTATGGCCCTCCATCAGTCTGTCTGGCTCATGACTAAGAATCTTACCGACCACAAAATCATGCTCCGCAATTGTTACCACATCGCCGATAGCTAACTTAAAACTGGCAAATAAGCGGCTATCAAGCCATATTTCTGCTAATTTAGGACCAGCTAAACTTGGTTGGCTCAAACCATCCAGAGATGAAGCCGTTGATAACTCACCTTGCAGTGGGTAGTTATTTGCTACGCCTTTTAAACTGATATATTGCCAATTGTCGTTATGACTAAAGTTAATTTTAATTTGTTGAGTAGCGACCACTTCATCAACCAAACGGCTCAATTGGTGATGCTGCTCAGAGGATAACTGCTGGCGTTGGCTGATTAATGCATCTGCACCCAATAAGCCTTGTAAGTTCTGCGTGAGATATTGTTGAACACTTTGGCTAGATTGGCTTAGCGCTAACATAAAAACCAATAGTACTAATTGAGTCCAACGTAATAACCTTTGTTGGGGCAAGTGATATTCCTGTCGATAAAATTGCCAAGCAAGCTTTGCTTTTTCAACTAACATACAGCCTCCACTGCTACTGTTGTTGTATTGCCAGTAGTCGAAAGAGCTGATATTTCGGTATTTTTAGTTAACTTACCATTGCCTAAACGATAAACATACTGCGCCTTATCGGCTAATGCTTGGCTATGAGTCACCATCACCAAAGCAGCATTACTGTCTCGGCAACAATCAAATAATATATCGGCAATATCATTGGCACTTTTTTCATCTAAATTACCCGTTGGCTCATCAGCAAAAATAAACTTAGGCGAAAATACTAACGCACGAGCAATTGCGACACGTTGCTGCTCTCCACCACTTAACGCTGTTGGCGTATGATGATAGCGTTCTTGTAAACCAACCTTATCTAACATCTGCTTAGCTTTTTTGATTGCTGCTTTATCGCCGCGCAATTTTAACGGCAAAGCAACATTATTCAGTGCGGTTAACTCTGGCAATAGATGAAATTGCTGAAAGATAAAACCAATCTCTGATCGCATTGAATCCAGACTAGCTGACTGTTGCAGATCTTGTTTAGCTACATCATTTGCGCTGTAATGCTTTAGATAAACGCCCTGCCCTGAGCTTGGCTGTTCAAGACCTGAGATCAACATTAACAAACTCGACTTCCCAGCACCTGAAGGACCGGTAATAGCATATGACTGCCCTTGCTCAATCGTGAGGTTCAGTTGTTGAAAAAGCGTTACTTCTGAATTATTGAGCGTGAATGCTTGGCTTATATTTTTTAATTGGATTGCGCTGGACATAACTTGTTGCCTCAAAAGTTGCAAAATTGCATGATTTCTTCGATGACAACAAGTTTATAAAGTAGTGTGTGAAATCAATGTGAAATAGCTTGGCCACCTTTTCAGAAAAGCTTCGCAAAGAAATTCCATAAAAGATTTCATATGAGTGCTGCTGTTATTCGTTTTCCGTTATCTACTGAGGTTAAACAAGCGACGCTCAAGCACAAAGCCCATAATACCACTAGCAAACAACAATACGCCTAACACCTGTAACCAGGCATTAATTGCTCTAGGTTGTTTATTTATGATGTGATCCATTCTCTCATAAAGTCGTCTACCGCCTTCAACTTTTACATCAAAGAAACCACCGCGATTCTCATCTGATAAAAGCACATCAAGATCACTTCGCTGTGCCATAGCAACTTTGGTTTTTCGCATCTGCATGCCATGAGCTCTGGGGTCGGTACTGTCAATTAAATCACCCCAGCGACTGAATATATTTATTGGTTCTCCCGCTAACACAATACCAGACGAACGATACTCATACTGAGTTTCATTAAATACCTGCTTAGCGTAACCAAGATAAAATAGCGTCACCGAGAGCACAATCAACGTACTGGCAAGATAAAGCATTTTGCGCTGTTTATTGAGCTGTTTACTGGTTGCTTGTTTATATAATTGCTCAATGTCACTGATCACTAATAAGTTGGCTTTGATATAGCTAGCTTCTAATGGCTCAATAAATTGCGCTACCGTTAATGCAAAAGCACTAAGCAACTTTCTAAACACCTCATTCGATGGTAACGACTTATCATTTTCTAATTTAGATAAGTATGATTGCTCAATCCCGGCTAGCTCTGCTAATTCAGGTTGACTCAATGATTTTTCTGCACGTAATTTTTTTAACTGTTCACCTAAGGTCATTGATGCGCCCATGGCTAACTCCTTGCTATTTTTTACTTTAAATTGTTTAGAAGATAATTCAGCTTTTCAGCTAAATCATTAAACAAAGCGCCGGCAACTCCGTACTTGTTTTAATAACAAGGCAAACACCATTATTACTGAACAAGCCAGGATATTCTTGGTTATTCCTACAAAAATAACTAGCTGAATATCTATGAATATCGCGCTATATCAGTGAATATTAACAAAATCGCCCTATCTTTGAGCAAGTTTTCTTGGCAAGCATAATAACGCGATTGGCTAACGGCTATCAGCTTCACTTCTCAACATTACCGTCAATTTCTGCCTTAGCCTTGCTCAATGAGTAAACTTTCACTGGGAAAAATAATATTTATGCAATACTAATGGTTGACAAAATAGTCAATTTGATTGAACATATAGCCATCTAAACACCTAAACATCCGAAACTTTAAAAGAAGATATATTTTGACTACGCAATCAGAACTACAAACTAGGTACAATGATATTTATCGAGGTGTTTACTTTATTGGCACTACACCGCCTAAAAGTGACACCCCTCTAGATAAAGTCAGTGAAATTGCCGAGAAACTACTAGAGCGTGTCAGTGATATCGATGTTGACGGTTTGATTGTTTATGATATTCAAGATGAAAATTCACGTATTAGTAAGCCAAGACCTTTCCCTTTTAAATCGACCCATGACACTAGACTTTATTCGTCTTTATTGAATAAAAAATCAACTCGACCGGTGATTACCTATAAAAGTGTTGTGCAATCAAATATTGAAGATTTTAATCAATGGGCTGATGAAGCGTGGCAGGACTATGGCGTTAAAGATGTTGTCTTAGTGGGCAGCCCTTCAAAAGATAATCAAATTTCTTTGCCGTTAGCTGGCGCATATAAAGCATTAGTGGACAATCAACATGATTTCTTTATTGGTGGTGTGACTATTGCTGAGCGCCATGCCAGTAAGAGAAACGAACATGAACGTCTAATTTCAAAACATCAACAAGGCTGTAGTTTCTTTATTTCACAAGCGATATACAACCCACAAGCCACCATTGATTTATTGACCCGTTATGCCATTGAGTGTCAAAAACAAGGGTTAAAACCGCAGCGTTTGATCTTAACCTTCTCTCCTTGTGGTAGTAAGAAAACCTTAGAATTTATCGAATGGCTAGGAGTAAATGTTCCTGAAGCAACTAGCTTACGTATCTTAAATGCAGAGAATCCATTGCATGAATCAATGCAAAATTGCGTAAAAAGCTTACAGCAAATTCTTGATGCTATACAGCCTTATGACTTACCGCTAGGTTTAAACATTGAAAGTTTAACCAATCGAAAAGAAGAAATAGATGGTTCAATCTTACTGTATAAATTACTGCGCTCAAAAATGGATAACTACCTAGCTGAAAAAGAACTCGCCTCGCTAAGCAAACGCTAAGCAGCAGTTTACCATCAAACACTTCAAAGCCAGTTTACCTTGTAAGCTGGCTTTTTTACCTCTATACAGCAGGGCTTCTCGCTGCTAGTGATATTTGTTACCATAGCTAAACCACGATATTTCGCGTATTCAAACCTTGATGACGCTATTGCTATGGATAACTAGCCATGTCTGCTGATATAAAAGAGTTTTTAGCTGATCCACAACTATTACTAAACGCCGTCGGTGAAGGTGTTTATGGCTTTGATAAAGAAGGCAAGGCTGTTTTTGTCAATCCGGCGTCTGAGCTGATGACAGGGTGGAAAGCCGATGAGTTATTAGGAAAAAATATTCATCAATATCATCACCATAGCCATGCTAACGGTGATCATTACCCCTCGGATGAATGTAATATTTACAATACCATGCGTGATGGCGTTGAACGTAAAATTACTGATGAAGTGTTTTGGCGTAAAGATGGCAGCAGCTTTCCGGTCGAGTATACCTCGACCCCCGTTTATAAAGCGGGAGAATTAATTGGTGCAGTCGCGGTATTTCGTGACGTTAGCCAACAACGGTTAGCAGAAAGTAATCTAAGATCGGCATTACAAAAAGTACAGGATCTGACCGAGAAACTACAAGCTGAAAATAGTTACCTACAAGATGAGATTAACGAAAACTGGCATGGCTCAGGGCTAGAAGGCAACAGCCCCGCATTTATGGCGATGCTGCAACAAATAAAACTGGTCGCTAAAACCGACAGTACGGTATTAATCCTCGGTGAAAATGGCACGGGTAAAGAGCTGGTCGCCCGTAATTTACATTTGTTAAGTCAGCGAAAAGATACCCCGTTAGTTAAGGTCAACTGCGCGGCCTTTTCTGCGAGTTTATTAGAGTCTGAGTTATTTGGTCATGAAAAAGGCGCTTTTACCGGGGCAAGTGAACGCCGTAAAGGCCGCTTTGAACTTGCTGATAAAGGCACGCTATTTTTAGATGAGATTGGTGAGTTGTCACCTGACGCACAAACAAAATTACTCAGAGTATTGCAAGAACGAGAATTTGAGCGTGTCGGCGGTAGTAAAACAATTAAGGTTGATATCCGTATTATTGCTGCAACTAACCAAGATTTATTAACTATGGTTGAGCAAGGTAAGTTTCGTATGGACTTATATTACCGATTGAATGTATTCCCGATTACCATGCCAACCTTGAGAGAGCGTATCGAAGATATTCCTTTATTATGCCACAGCATTATTAGGCAGCTTAATCAAAAGCTTAACAAAGATATTCAGGGCATCAGTAAGTTTAGCCTCAACAAACTCACCAGTTATCATTGGCCTGGTAACATTCGTGAATTACAAAATATCTTAGAACGCGAGGTGATTCTTTCAACCTCTCGCACCTTGAATATTCAGCAAAAATTTTCGAATAACCAAGTATCCAAGCAAAGTGCCGCTAAGCCGCTGGCTGAAATAGAAAAAGCCTACATCATCGAAATATTAAATGAACAAGATTGGCAAATTGGTGGCGAGCAAGGTGCTGCCAAGGTACTTGGTTTACCTGATAGTACCTTACGTTCAAGAATGAAAAAGCTTGCCATTAAGCGTCAGCGCTAAACTAGCGAAATAAAATCTCTCTCACGAAACCACGATATATCACGCCAACACGATATATCGTGGAAAGCTATCAACCAACAAAACAACAACCCCTTTAAAAACAGAAACTTAAAACCTATACCTTTTGGCATAATCCTTGATATTACTCAGCTAAGTAGTAACTTTAGTCCTGTAGTAATGTATGAAATTTAATGTCAAAGAAGAGCAACTCATCATCAAACCTTATAAATCGCCAACATCGATTTATGTGCGCGAACAAAAAGGTTTTTATCAAAAAATCCGTCGTTACATTAATTGGTTGTTAATGTTTATATTTATCGCGCTACCTTTTGTGCAATTTAATGATCAACAAGCCATTTTATTAGATGTCGTTAAACAAGAGTTTAGAATATTCAACTTCACTTTTTGGCCTCAAGATTTTATCTTGCTAGCTGGCATCTTTATGGTGGCCGCTTTTGGGCTGTTTTTTATTACCACCTGGATTGGTCGAGTATGGTGTGGCTATGTCTGCCCACAAACGGTTTGGACTCTCGCCTATGTTTGGGTAGAGCATAGAATAGAAGGATCGCGTAACAAGCGAATAAAATTAGATAACTCTCCTTGGAGCGCCAGTAAAGTAAGTAAGAAAGTTACCAAGCATCTGATTTGGCAGCTGATGTCACTCTTTACCGCCACCACCTTTATT
>Ga0105348_1000463_pt1 | contig 30240 bp, 26 predicted proteins | sample EN8Hudsemesocosm_2_FD_83504 | JGI IMG/M metagenome (GOLD analysis project Ga0105348, IMG submission 83504) | Methane-oxidizing microbial communities from mesocosms in the Hudson Canyon - EN8C Hudson Canyon | ecosystem: Environmental > Aquatic > Marine > Cold seeps | place: Hudson Canyon... | reverse complement strand
TTTGGGGGCCTTAGTATTTCAGGAGCGGATTACGAACTTTGAACGGTCATACCAAATAGATTATCGAATAGAGTCTTCTAAACCTTTACCTGTACGTCATGACATCGGAGAAATTAGGTTAACTGAAGAAGGTGAGTTTACCCGAGTGGTGTGGGTCTCAAAAGGGCATATACCCATTCCGATATTAGGCAATTTATTTTTTGATAAATTATTTAACAAGCAAGGGGCGGCAGGCTTTCATTCGGCACTCAAGTCGATAGAGCGTCGATAGTCATGTTATTTAAGCCTTCGCGACTCCTAAGAAACGCACATGTTCAATCAATACTTGCAAGCAGTAAACTGAGAAAGCCTAAGTTACTTAAAGCAGCTAAAAATATGCTGCAAGTAAGCCGGGAGGAGATATTACACGCGGGGGAGAATATACGCTTACATTGTATTATTTCTGAGCATGAACAGCATGGCTCAAACTATAACCGCCCTTTGGTTGTTCTTCTACATGGCTGGGAAGGGAGTGCTGAATCAAGTTATATATTGTCTTCAGCAGCCTGTCTTTATAATAGTGGTTATGATGTTTTACGACTCCATCTGCGAGACCATGGCCCTAGCCATCATCTTAACCCTGAGTTATTTCACGGCGCAAGAATTGACGAAGTCGTGGCATCGATGAAATCGATAAATAAGAAATTTTCTAGAGAATCTACCTATCTTGCAGGCTTTTCTCTGGGCGGCAATTTTGCTTTGCGAGTTGCCATGCGGGCTAAAAGTCATGACTTGAAATTGAAAAAGGTGATCGCTATCAGCCCTGTTGTCGAGCCGATAAGCACTATGACAGCGTTAGAAAAAGGTGTCTTTTTGTATCGTACCTATTTTATACGTAAATGGAGGAAGTCTTTGAAATTAAAACATCAGGCATATCCTGAGACAGTTGCTATCGAAGATGTAAAAAGTTCGCGAGACTTAATGGCATTAACTGAAATGTTAGTTGAGCAGCATACCGAGTTTAAGAGTGTCGATGATTATTTTAATAGCTATGCCTTAACTGGAAGGCTGTTATCTGATGTTGCTGTGCCAACAGTTATCATCGCCTCGAAAGATGACCCTGTGATACCGATTAATGATTTTGATGAGATTAAGCCGTCGCCACAAGTTACGCTCAGTATTCAAGAGTACGGTGGTCACTGTGGCTTCATAAAAGATTATAAACTTAATAGCTGGATCAATGATGTCTTACTGCAACAATTCGATGCGTCTTGATTCTGATTATAGAAAACAGCAACTGATGATAAAACAGGAAGTGTCGTGTTATGAATAACATCCCAGATGGCTTTGAACCCATTTTTAGAAGCAGTCCATATTTAGAACTAATTGGGCCTATATACAATAAGAAAACGCAAAATGGGCTGGTAATTGGTTTTAAGGCTGAAAAAAAACACTGTAATGCCAGGGACCAGGTTCATGGTGGCGTGTTTAGTAGTCTTGCTGATATTGCGCTTGGGTATAATGCGGCTTTTTCAGGAGAGAAGCCTGTACCATTTGTGACGGCCAGTCTTACGATTGACTATGCCGGGTCTGCTAAGTTGGATGAGTGGGTTGAAATAGAAACAGACCTGCAAAAGGTCGGTCGCAAGATGGCTTTTGCTAATTGCTACTTTATGGTAAATTCAAAACGTATAGCGCGTGCTAGTGCTGTGTTTCACAATAGTGTTGAGTGATGTTTGTTGATTCATTATTTACTCGATGAACGTAAGTCTAATTACGCGCCCAATTTAAAGTCATAAATCATTCCAAAGCTATTCAGCTTTTATTCTATCTGCTACGTCCGATATTGTCATAATTATCATTGGTTTAGATTATTTGATCCTAACTAGATAACTTTTAATACCAAATCCGTAAACATAGAAAGTATAAATGAGCCCTGTATGCGCTTAAACATGGCATAAGTCAGGCTGTATCACATATACCTTAGAATTATATGCAGTGATGATCAAGGTATATTAACTTGCGGTTACAAAATGACGAAAATGATTATAATAATCATATTGACGATTATGGGGCGGTGGGCAATACTGACTATAGAAAATAAATGCATGAAAAAACGATGGTTTATTGCTTATAAAATTCTGTTCTTAAGAGGGTGATGAAATGGCTAAAACAATAATGGTTGTAGATGATTCAGCGTCAGTCCGTAGCGTGGTTGGAAATACATTGCGAGAAGAGGGTTTTGAGGTGCTTGAGGCCGCAGATGGTGTTGATGCGCTCAATAAACTAAGGGGTCAAAAAGTTCACCTTATTGTTACTGATGTCAACATGCCCCACATGAATGGTATTGCGCTAGTAATAGAAGTTAAAAAACTAGCGGCTTATAAATTTACCCCCATATGTATGCTGACCACAGAATCAGGACGCAATGAAATGAATGCAGGAAAAGCGGCAGGCGCCAAAGCATGGATGACAAAACCATTTAAGCCAGAGAAGCTTTTGCAAGTGATTGATAAATTAGTTGCTTAAACACGTTGGAACGATGGAACGGTAGAATAAGGCGAAACTCATGGCGCTAAGAATAGAGCAAAATTTTAACCATACCGAAGGCTTATGTGGATTTATTTTTGATGAAGATTTAACTATCTATGAGGTTGAAGCGCTAAAGCAAGAGATATCAATTGTGCTGGGAAAACATAGTCGATTTTCAGTGGATCTTGCTAATGTTGAGTACGTTGACTCAGCAGGCATTCAACTCTTGCTAACATTCAATGCGGAGCTAATGAGGCAGGAAAAAGAATTCAATCTGGGTGCGATGAGTGAATATCTTAAGGGAATTCATGATGATCTGGACGTCATTGCTCCTACGGTCTACCGAATAATTTAGGCGGGTTATTATGTTGAATTTACTTCCCACTAAGTACATAAACGCTCCGCACGGACTAAGTGTAGATGGCGAAAATTATCGATTTCTAAACCCCGGCGAGTTTTATTTTGGTGATTCTAATTGTCAGATTCACACACTCCTAGGTTCATGTATTTCGATCACGCTCTGGCACCCAAGGCTGCTTATTGGGGGCATGTGTCACTTTATTCTGCCTTTTAATTGTGTCGAAGAAAAAGTAAGATCGATGAAATCAGAAATTAATGGGCGGTATTCTGATGCCGCGATGGCCTTATTTGAGCAAGAAGCCTGTAAATACGGAACACGTCTTCAAGACTACCAGGCTAAGATATTTGGCGGCAGCAATATGATCACAAATACATGGCTGCGAGAGGATGAGTTGATTGGAACAAAGAATACCGAGGCAGCGATAAATCATTTAAGTCAAAGAAGTATTCCATTGCTAGTTGCTCATGTCGGTGAAACAGGTCATCGCCGTATTGTTTTTAATGTGAATACGGGAGATGTTTGGGTCAAGCATGTCCCCTTACAAAAGATAATTTCTTAGAAACAGAAGCAATAGAAGGGCGCTATTGACTATGAAGCTTCTTTAAGTGATATTCCCGAAAGATTGTTAGGCACAAATAATATTTAAATGCAGAGGTCTGTATGACAGATAAACAGAAAGACTACTTCTCAAGCCGGGAGGCCGCTAAGCTTTTAGGGGTTGCTGTGAGTACAGTACAGCTTTGGGCTAACAGTGGGCATTTGAAAGCATGGAGCACCAGTGGTGGGCATCGGCGTATCGCGCGTACTTCGGTAGAAGACATTTTAAATAAACAAGCAGAAGCGTTAGGCAGTCAGCAAACTCAACAGGCTGACAAAACGCTGACTGTTGTCATTGTTGAAGATGATATTTCCCAGCAAAGGTTATATCAAAAATATTTGCTAGCATGGGGCTTGAATGCCTCCGTTGTTATTGCGAATGATGGTTATGAAGGTTTGGTTAAAATAGGACACACCACACCCGATATTGTCATTACTGATTTGATGATGCCGAATATGGATGGCTTTCAAATGGTTAAGGCTTTAGATGGCTTGCCAGAGTTAGATAAAACGCAAGTAATTGTGGTGTCTGGGCTGTCTGATGATGAAATTAATGGTAGAGGTGGCTTACCAAAAGGCGTACATTTATTAACTAAACCTATTCAAGCGGATGACCTAGAGGTATTAGTTCGCCAGGCCGTACATACATAAAGAGGTGCAGGTAGATGCATGCTGAAGAGGGTGAGAAAAAAAAGAATACAGACCCACTGATCTATGTGTTGGATATAGAAGATATATTTTGTGTAGATGTGCAGGCAAAACTGAAGCAGTCCAATTATCGTTTGAATTACTATTCTACCTTGAGTGATTTTGACGCAGCCTGTAGCAAGGCCGTTCCCTCTGCAATAATCATAAATATGGTTTTAAATAATAACACTGCATTAAATAACCAAACTGTTGTCGGCGCTGGTGTTGTTGAAAAGTTAGACAAAGAAAATAACGACCCCCTTCTTATTTATGTATCTAATCGTGATGATATTGAAATGCGTCTTGCGGCTGCGCGTGACGGCGACTATTTTTTATCTACGCCACTGAACTGTTTGGAATTAACTAAAGTTCTAGATGAATGCCTCGGCAATCTGAAGACTGTGAATGCTTATAAAACTTTGGTCATTGGTGATAACGAAGGTGCACTTACCCATTATAGCGAGATACTAAAAAATTCTGGAATGATAGTTCGTGAGCTGAATCAACCCTTAGCATGCCTGAACGTTTTATCTGAGTTTAAGCCAGATATTGTCATTTTAGACGTCGATATATCTGAATGCTCGGCGCCGGAATTAACGCAAGTGATTCGACAAGATTCTACTTGGTACAATATGCCTATTCTGTTCGTATCTACGGATACAAAACCGGCTAAGCAACAAAAATATTTGAAGCTGACAGGTGACGTTGTTTTGGAAAAAAACGTTAAGCCAAGTGTATTTTTGGCTTCGGTGGATACGCTGATTAAACGAGGTCGGAAAGAACGATCCCAGGGACAAATAGCAGCAGAATTGTTGCGTGATAGTGCCGACATTTTTCGCTTACAGTATGAGCGGTCAGAAGACCCCATGGCTATATTTTTCGAAGATACTATTGTCATGGCGAATGATGCCGCGAACAAGCTGTTTGGCCATGACGGTTTTGTTGGCGCTCATCCCGCTGATCTTTCGCCTGAATATCAATCTGATGGAACCTTATCGGTAGATAGTGCACAACAAAAAATAGTGACGGCGTATAGAGATGGCCATGAACGATTCGAATGGCTGCATAAAAAGACAAATGGCGACGAGTTTCTGGTTGATGTAAGTCTGACCCGGATAGCTTATGACGGTCAGTGTGCACTGTTTTGCGTATTTCGTGATATCAGCGAGGCGAAATCACTAGAAAATTTATTGATTAATGCTAAGAAAGAAGCAGAAAGTGCTAACGCATCAAAATCACAGTTTCTCTCCAGTATGAGTCACGAGTTACGCACGCCCATGAATGCTATTATGGGCTTTAGTCAGTTGCTGAATATCGAAAATGACCCGCCATTAAATGAATCGCAACAAGAGAACGTAGATGAAATTATTAAGGCGACCAATCATCTTTTAACATTGATTAATGAAGTGTTAGATCTGTCGAAAATTGAGTCCGGCGGATTGGAATTATCAATTGAAAGTGTAATGCTTGGCACCGTGATTTCGGAGTCTATTAAATTAATTGAACCCTTAGCGCAAAAACGCGGAATCGAAATAAAAATACGCTGGGATAATAGCGCAATTACAATAGAAGGCCTATTGACGCTACAGTGCGTGGTGGTGGCCGACTATACGAAACTAAAACAAGCACTACTGAATCTTTTGAGTAATGCCGTTAAGTATAATAGTGAAAATGGAAATATTACTATAGAGCTCGATTGCCAAGAATCGACAAAACTGACACGTATTAGTATTCGAGATACTGGACAGGGACTTACTCAGGAACAACAATCTCACTTATTCACGGCTTTCAAGCGCCTAGGAGCAGAACAAACCCAGATAGAAGGTGTGGGGGTTGGCTTGGTAATATCAAAAAAAATCATTGAAGCTATGGCAGGTAGCATTGGTGTAGAAAGTCATGTTGGAGAGGGCAGTGTATTTTGGCTTGAACTCCCGAGTGGCGTTTACGCCGCCAAGCGGGATACTGACATAAACGAGCTGGGTGAAGTTATCACAATAGAGCCTTCACAGGATATCAAAGTAAAGAAAACGGTACTTTATATTGAAGATAATCCCGCGAATCTTCGTTTGGTCAAACAAGTTTTGGAGCGTATGCCCAATGTATGTATGTTAGGTGCTGATAATCCTGGCTTGGGGCTTGAATTGTCAATAACGCATCTACCAGATCTAATTCTACTAGATATTAACCTTCCTGATATAGATGGTTTTGAGGTACTTAAGAAACTAAAGAGTCAAGCAGAAACAAATATAACACCTATAATTGCAATTAGTGCGAATGCTATGCCTAAAGATATCGACAGAGGGATAGAGGCTGGTTTTGATCATTATATTACCAAGCCAATTGACGTAACAGAGTTGCAGGAAGTAGTGAAGAGTATTTTATCTACTGATGATTAAGCCTAATAGTGGGGGGGCGTTGTGAGCGATAATAAATTAATGGGCGATATTAAGCTATCGAATATATTAATTGTAGACGATGAAGCCGCTAATATTAAACTTATAAAAAAATTGTTGGCTCTCAAAGGTTTTACTAACGTAATCAGCACACAAGATTCAACACAAGCTTTATCATTGTATCAAGAGAATAATAGTGACCTTATTCTATTGGATCTAAACATGCCAAAGCTCGATGGACATGGCGTACTAGATCAGTTTAATGACTTGGTAGAAACTGATTGTCCTCCTATATTAGTGCTTACAGCAAACCATGATCAATCAAATCGACTAAGCGCGTTAGATAAAGGCGCGCGCGATTATGTGACCAAACCCTTCGATTTTGATGAGTTGATATCTCGTGTACGCAATCTACTTGAAGTACAGATTGCAAAAAAGTACATGAAAAATCAAAATGAAATTTTAGAACAGAAAGTACTAGAACGTACACATGAATTGCATGAAACTCGCCTCCAAGTTGTACGTCATTTAGGGCGAGCTGCAGAATATAGAGATAATGAAACGGGCTTACACATCATTCGCATGAGTAAAATTGCTGCCTTACTTGGAAAGGCCTCAGGTATGTCAGAGTATCACAGCGATTTACTGTTAAATGCTTCGCCTATGCATGATATAGGGAAAATTGGTATACCAGATCGGATTTTACTTAAGCCTGGAAAGCTAGACTTTGACGAATTTGAAGTGATGAAAACACATGCCAGTGTGGGGGCTGAGATTCTGTCAAAAGACGATTCCGATTTGATGGTTATGGCACATGAAATAGCATTAACACATCACGAAAAGTTTAATGGTCAAGGCTATCCTAACTGCCTCAAAGGCGAAGCTATTCCTTTTGTAGGACGTATAACCGCACTAGCGGATGTCTTCGATGCCTTGACTTCAGTTAGACCTTATAAAAAGGCATGGACCGTTGAAGACTCTGTTAACCTCATTGTAAAAGAAAGTGGCGAGCACTTTGACCCTAAACTAGTTGAGTTATTTCTGGTGAACTTAGCTGAAATTATCATAATTAAAGAGAAGTACTCTGATGTCTCTGGTTAAGCGAATAGTGGCTGCATATTGGAATGATATGAATGATACGGGCCAAAGAGTGTTATTTCTTGATAAGGCTTTCTTATAAATATGTCCAAAAAAACTATAATATTTGCAAGTCGCTTAGGCCAACAGTTTGCTTTTTATATCATTATTCTAAGCTCTTTTTTTACGCTTTTGATTACGACATTGCAGGTGAGTCTTGAGTATTATGAAGAAATAGATCAAATTGAAAAGCGACTCTCAAGTATAGAAAATACTTACGCGGTATCATTATCACACAGTGTATGGTTCATAAATGAAGAACTTATAAACATTGAACTAGAGAGTATTATGACATTACCAGATGTCGCCTATGTAGAAATTTATAATGTAGAGGGGGCCAGTTGGGCTTCAGGGGCTAAACCTACGTCAACGGTGAAAGAGCGTCATTATGTTTTATCGTACAAATTCGGTCCTAATGGGAAATCTGATGTCGGAATATTAAAGGTTTATATTGCGATGAATAACGTTTATGAACGCTTGTTCAGCGACGTTATGTATACCTTGGCAAGTAATGCCATCAAAACATTACTTGTTTCTATATTTATATTTCTTTTAGTTCACAATATTATAACTAAGCGACTGTTATATATAGAACACTTTTTGAAGGACGTAAGCCCACATAGCCAGTCGAAGAAACTTGTTTATCCAAGACAAAGTAAACATTCGAATGAGCTGGACTCTTTAGCTGAATATATTAATGCGATGCTAATACGTCAAACTTCTTATAGTCTGAGCTTAAAAGAAAGCAACTGCAGACTAAATAGTTTATTGGAGGAACGGGACATACTATTAGAAGATAAGCGTAAGGTTAATAAACGGCTTGAAGACAAGGTAGATGAACGTACCCATGCCTTGTTTGAGAAAATGAAAGAGCTTGATGTACAAAGGTTAAGTGCCGAAAAGGCTAATATGGCCAAGTCAGAATTTATTTCCAGTATGAGTCATGAGTTAAGAACCCCCCTTAACGCGATCATTGGGTTTTCACAGCTATTCCAGTTAGGCATTACAGACCCCGAAGTGGTTCGTGAAAACGCTGACGAGATTCTTGCAGCAGGTTATCATTTGTTGGCGCTTATTAATGACATACTCGATTTGTCAAAAATTGAATCTAAAGACATATCATTGGACATTCAGCCGGTTAAAATAAAGGGGGTGATTGAGGAGGCTGTAGTAATGGTGGGTGCCTTAGCTAGCCAGAATGATATAACAATTGAAGTTGGAGTTGAGGCATTCAATATAGGGCATCAGGAAGTTTTGGCTGACCCTCTTAGGTTGAAACAGATCATTATGAATTTATTATCTAACGCAATTAAATACAATCGTGAACATGGTTCGGTGAGGTTGACGTATTGCAATGGTAATGACAGCTTAAAGATTAGAATTGAAGACACTGGAGAGGGGCTCTCAGATGAAAAGGTTCAAGAGCTTTTTGTGCCGTTTAATCGATTAGGACGGGAAAAAAGTAAGATTGAAGGCACAGGCATTGGGCTAGTGATATGTAAAGAGCTAATAGAAAGAATGGGGGGTGAAATTGGCGTAGAAAGCAAGGTGCAAGTCGGGTCAGTTTTTTGGATAACACTGCCAATACCCAGATCAAAAAACAATGATAACGATAGCTTAACTATTTAAAATAAGAGCAGCTCCTAGCAAAGTGATACCATTGAACATAATGGCAGAGACTATATATTTTATCTCGGGCCAAAAGCAGCCTCTTTGTATAAAAATATAATAACGGATTCATTACTAAAAGCTGAAAAATCAGGTTTGATCCAGCGAATGGTTCGAAAACACTGGCTAAAGATTTTAAAAATCTGAACTATGATGAGCGCATTAGAATCCATCTTAAAACGCCGCCATAACATTGTATTGATCTGGGCTAGTCTACAACCTAAAGCGTACTGGCGCTTTGAATAATAGACTAGTTTAAGGTATTGATTAATATGTAAAAATTAAAGGTCTTTTAAATCAGCTCGGATTATATAATTTTCACTATTGGTAATAACCCATTTCTTATTAGCCTTTAGTATAGACATTTCTTTTTGTAACATATGATAATGACGTTGTAGGTTATCTGGGATTTCGGATAGTTTGAAATCATCAACATGATTCATATGAATCAAATAATCTATAAACTCCAATATCTTCTTATCAAAAGAGGCGCTTGAGCATAGTCCCGTTTTCAATTCGTCCAAGGATTGGAAGCAATTACTCCGAATATAATTGACTAATTTTAAATTCGGCGCTCCTTCAAGGAAAAAAACACCGGGTTCAATTAGCTGATAGTTAATGACGCCATTTGTATTCTGATAATTTAACTTATGGTGTTTAGCTGTATGTTGAAAAACCAGTTTTTCGAAGTCAGTTTTAGCCTGTTGAATAATTCGAGTGCCAAGGTCAATGAAATGGCTTCCACTTGGGTCGAAATAATTGTATGCAATAGCAAATTTATACATATCTCGTTTTTGATAGGATACCCAGATTTGCTCACCGGCTTCATAGTTTATTCTAGCTATATACCCACGTTCTTTACCCTCGGATAAATCCCTGAGCGTTATCCCTTTCAAGTCGCAATGATTAAATAGCTCAAAGATGGGCAAGAAGCCAACATTTCCCCAGCCTCTACTACTATTATTTAGCAAGATTCTATGAAGGGCGTCTTTATCAGTAGTGGGGTCAAATTCAATAATCTGATTCACAGATGAGGTTATTTCATTATTAAATGACATAATACTATTGAAAAGTATCGTATTCATCTGCTTGATTACATCAAGCTCTGTATCACTGTAAAAGAAGCAAGAGTTGGCTTTTAACTCATCCAATGTTTCTAGGTTTAGAAAAAAGCCATGATACTTTGAACGCTTTCCTTTGTTCATTTCAATTGCTGCAGAATGAGCATACTTTGATTGAAAGGGAAAAGAGTCAGGATATTTAAAATCTTTATTTATCGGAATCCGTACGTTTTCTGGCAATTTTACTAATACCGTTCCCATTGGGATGGGTGAGGTCGCATACATCCCATATAAACCATTCACTTTTTTTCGTTCAATACGCGGATCAAGCTCTAAGCCTTGTTCCGTTATCCATTGAAGCTGTTCTTCAAATTTAGGGCTATTCATTTCTAAACCATCTCTATTTACAAAATTAAAGATACAAATGCTGTTGTATCAAAAGTCATTTGATTAGTTAGTATTGTCGGGAGTACTTCAGCCGCTCAGATTTTTTAAACTATGCATGTGACTCCAAACTCTAGTAAGCCGCAAGTAAAATCTTATATGATTCCCATATATCAACAGCATACTAATCCTCGTATTATTTTAGCCAGGTTTCTTATTCATTTAGCCTGATTGAGCTTTGTGAATTTATTCAAGACTAATAATTATTTGTCCCGCTTTAGAATCACAATAATATGACATGTAAAAAGCCTTATTTATATATAATATTTGCTTCACCCTAATAATGTTTCATTATTTGAGCGCCATTACCTAGTTGCTATTAGCGCTTTATTTTTTAAGCTAACCTGTCCCCGTAATTTCATATAAACTATCTATTAATATTGGTATTAAAAAGTGAAACAAGTTTATGAATAATGATGAATTGAAAAGTTTAGTTAGCTTGGATTGTGAAGAGCGATATGATTACTGCCTGAGCCAAGTGATTGAAGAGAAAGAGTTTTGGATACTGGTTAATGAAGATAGACAATTCTTAAAGATCTTTGTCGAAGAGGAAGGTTATGAGTACTTACCTATATGGCCGAGCTCAGAACTTGCTATAGATTATTGTCAGGATTCGAAAGAACTGCAGCCTAAAAGTATCTCTTTACCGGAGTTTTTTAAAAAGTGGGTGCCAGGTCTGAAAAAAGACAATTTGGAAATAGGTGTTTTTCCGGGTTCAGATACAACCGTTTGGATAACTGAGCCTTCAGAACTAATGAATGAGCTTCAAGATGAGTTGTCGAATTTCTAGCGATGCGTCTTGATCGATTTGTTTGCAAAAGTACAGAATTAACTAAATTTGAAGCTATTCAAGACATTCATCAGGGAAATGTTCTTGTTAATGGCACTGCATTGACTAATGAATCGGCTCAGGTTCATGAAAATAATGAAATTACATTGCATGGCCAAGCGCTGAAAACGCGTCGCTTCCGTTATATTGCAGTGAATAAACCGATAAATACGGTTTGTTCTAACGTCGATGAAAGGGCCTACTCTTCACTCTTCAACTTGATCGACGTTGAAAAAGTCTCTGAGCTCCACGTGGCAGGGCGTTTGGATGTCGATACAACAGGTTTAGTGCTGGTGACGGATGATGGTCGCTGGTCTTTTAATATCATTACCCCCTCAAAGGCATGTAAAAAGGTATATCGCGTTGGATTGTCCCGAGCTATTTCAGAGGATGTCGCGTGTAAATTCTCAAGTGGCATTAAATTACAGGGGGAACAAAATTTAACTTTACCTGCAGAGTTACAAATTATCGGCGCTCGTGAAGTGCTTTTAACCATTACCGAGGGTAAGTTTCATCAGGTTAAACGAATGTTTAAGGCAGTAGGGAATAGGGTCGTTGCCTTGCATCGTGAAAAAATTGGAGATATCTGTCTTGATGTTGAAGTAGGGGGCTGGCGCTATTTAAGCGCCGATGAAGTCGAGTCATTTTTAAATTGAGTCTAGGGTTTTGATCTGATCCAATATTTGGCTCGGGATCGTATGTTTACAGTTATTTTGATAATCATAAAAAATAATCAGGCCTTCGCCTTCTGCCGCGACCCGGCCACTTTTCTGACTTTTCACATAATACTTCATCGTGAACCTGTCTTCAGAAATTTCAGAGACATGAGTGGCGACTGTAACGTTATCAGGGTAGGTAAGAGGGGCCTTGAACCGGCACTGAGTTGAAGCTAATATGGGGCCTATTCCATCTTTTGCCATCGAATCATTGATGCCGACTTTATCAAAATAGGCTAGGCGAGCACTTTCGAAGTAGCGAAAATATACGACATTATTAACATGTTGAAAGGCATCCATTTCACCCCATACAACGGGTAAGTCCACCGTTACGTTGCATTGATCGAATTCGTGATTCATTTTCGCTCCAAATATTTAAGACTAGATGACCAGCAAGGTTAATCGCTTTGAGCGTAATGTAAAGAGAATGGGCTTTATTTGTGGCTACAGAGATCAGTCTTTATTGGTTGGTGGAGGCAACTACTAAGTGAAGTTTTATTGAATAAGTAGCAAACTTTGACTATATACATAGGAATAGTAAAAAAATAACGATGTGTCTAATCTGCGTTATGCATGTCTATTTTGATGTGCTTATCATTGCCTCCCAATATAAATAGGGGAAAGATCATGGCTAGCAATATTTGTTCCGTTTCTTCCCGCACCGTATCTCTGACCTTACTTGTTTTTGTCGTTACATTTTTCAATTTTTTCATACTTTCAATGGTGTCTTTTGCTGATGTAAAAGATAAAAAGATTGAATATTGGCTTACGCAATTCCAGCCTTCAGTTTTGCCAGTTGCCGAGATGAGAGAGGAGCTTAACTGGTTTAAAGATGCTGGCCAGGCTTTTAAAGGTAAAACCATTAAATCGGTCGCTGAAGATATTAAAACGCATTATTGGGAGCGTGAGGTTTTAGCGAAAGCTTTCTTTGAAATTACGGGTATCCGGGTTGAGCATGAGGTAATCGGTGAGGGAGCAGTAGTAGAAGCCATTTTGTTACAAATGCGTACGGGTAAAAATATTTTCGACATTTATGTAAATGATGCTGACATGATTGGTACGCATCTTAGGCTCAACGGCGTTGTCAATTTAAGTGAGTATATGGCGCTAAAAGGTAAACCGTTCACTAACCCTAATTTGGACTTGTCGGATTTCCTGAATCTTGAATTTGGTCAGGATTATGACGGTAATCAGTTGCAGTTACCTGATCAACAATTTGCGAACCTTTACTGGTTTCGCTATGACTGGTTTGTGCGTCCAGACATCAAAGCCAAATTCAGACAATATACGCATACAAAATACGGTACATCAGGTGAGTATGACTTGGGCGTGCCGCTCAATTGGGCTGCGTATGAAGACATAGCTGAATTTTTCACGAATACGCCTATTGATGGAAAGAAAGTTTATGGGCATTTGGATTATGGTAAAAAATCCCCATCTCTGGGTTGGCGGTTTACCGATTCGTGGCTCTCAATCGCGGGTGTAGGCGACAAAGGCCTGCCTAACGGACAGCCTGTAGATGACTGGGGAGTAAGAGTTGAAAATCGTATTCCTGTCGGCTCATCTGTGGAACGTGGCGGTGCTACCAATGGCCCCGCAGCCGTTTACGCGCTTAGCAAGTATATTGAATGGCTTGAAAAATATGCACCACCTGAAGCCAAAAGCTGGCGTTGGGTTGATGCCGGACCTAAAGCGGCCAGAGGTGATATAGCGCAAAGAGTCTTCCAATATATCACCTGGTTATCTCATGACGACTTTACACGGGATGGCAGCCCTATGATTGACTCTGAAGGAAAACCGGTATGGCGGGTAGCGCCTACCCCTCACGGACGATATTGGGAAGAGGGTATGAAGGTGGGTTATCAAGATGCCGGAAGTTGGACCATTCCTAAGAGTGTCAAAGGGAAAAAACGTGCTGCAGCCTGGTTATGGGCACAGTTTTGTGTGTCTAAATCTGTCTCTTTAAAGAAGTTCCTGGTGGGTGGGACTCCTATTAGGAAATCGACTATTCATTCTGCTTACGTTCAAAAAAACAAAGATCAGTGGGGAGGAATGATTGATTTCTACGCCTCACCTGAAGAAAATCGCTGGACAGATACTGGCTTAAATGTACCGCATTATCCTGTGTTATCGAGGATATGGTGGCCCAATCTTGCCCGTGCGATAAAGGGCGATGTTTCACCACAAATAGCGATGAATGCGATAGCACAAGAACAAGATCGTCTTATGAGCCAAATGCAGTTAGCTAAATTTTCCCCGAAACTAAACCCCGTACGTCAAGCGTCTTATTGGTTGAATCAAGAGGGTTCTCCAAAAGCAAAACGTGTTCGTCAAAAACCTGAGACGATGTCCTATGATGAATTGATCAAGCGTTGGAAAAGATGAACATCATCTCGCATTCAATGGGTATCAGCCGGCAAATAATCCTGATTGTGTTATTGGTTATCGTGCTGATTACGTCGGGCATATCGATAGTGATAGCGGTGAGCAGCTTTAATAACCTGGCCTCTATTACTTTAAACGAACTGGAGAGAATGTCTAAAATATTCTCTAGCCAAATTGTTGAGTTACAAGAAAATGCGGCGAGAAGCGTGACCGAAATGGAAAGTAACCCTTTATTGTCAGAGCAGCTTGAACAATTAACCAACCTAGGGCCGTATTATTTTAATGACGCTTCATTGGTAGGGCGAGCAGTTGAGGAATCAGACAAAATATATGCATTCAAAGCTCAGATGGAAATTGTCAAAATTCTTAAACCATTGAAAAGTTCCAATAAAATATCTTCTATTAGCTTATACAGCCTATCTCCCTTTAACTTAATTCCTGATGCTAAACCGGTTTTGAATATGAGGATGGATGCAACTGGAATTTGGGTTGGCCAGTTCAATATTAAAGGAGAGGGAAATAAACGAAGTTACTACTTCAACTCAAATCAAAATTTCAAATCACCCGAAGCGAATCTATTCGATATTAGTTCAATATATAAGTTAACTATTCAGGACTTCCATGCAAGTACACAATTTGAACCCTTAGCCACCAAGGGCTTTGATGAATTTATTTTAATTGGTAGCGTTAAAAGCATAAACCAGAAAGATATAACGAACTCGAAGCTAATTATTCAAAACGGACTACCCTACATAAGAACTAGCGCTATATTACGGTCACTAGTATCCAATCCCGAAAGTTGGGAAGCAGAGAAAGTCCCTTCAATGCTAGTGGTAATGGATCAAGTGTTGGGTGTCGACAGATTGGCCCTAATAAAACGTCAGCTAGGCATTGATGTCGCACTTGCTGTGGATAACAAGATTATTGTGAGTAGTTTGGGGCGCTATGAACAACTAAGCGAGCTGAAGCCCGACAAAACGGTAGAAGCCAGTACACAAAGTTTTTACTACGCGATGCAATCGATATTTTTTGACCCAGAGGCAAAGCGTATTGGGCAAACCAAAAATGGGATTCAGTCTGTGGTGCTAAGCCCCATTTCCATCCTGGCAGATTTGACGCAGACTCTTTTTATGCAAATGACGATGTTAGCCCTATTGGCTATGTTGGTGGCGAGTGTCGCTATTTATTGGGCCATTCGACGCTTTGTGAATCATCCTTTGAATCAGCTGATGGCAGGCGTTGAAAAGATATCGGCGGGAGAATTGAAACATAAAGTCAAAGTGAGTTCTAAAAATGAACTTGGCCAGCTAGCGATTGCGTTTAATGGGATGTCATTTGAGCTGGACAAAAAGACAGACCAATTACAAAAGTATGCTGATAGTTTAGAAAGCAGCAATGTCGAATTGAAACGTTATCAAACTACGCTCGAAGAAATGGTGGAGATGCGCACCAGTAAACTTAAATCTGCGCAAAAACAATTAATAGAATCTGAAAAAATGGCTTCATTAGGGGAGCTCGTCGCAGGTGTCGCACATGAAATAAACACACCGGTTGGTGTCGGTGTGACCGCCGCATCCTTTTTGCAAGATGAGACAAATGCGATTAATAAAAAGTACCTAGAGAGCAAAATGACAAAGGAAGACTTTGACGGTTTTTTGGCTTGCAGTCTACAAACAACGGCCATGATCCTTTCAAACTTGCAACGGGCTACTGAACTTGTTCAAAGTTTTAAGCAAGTAGCTGTCGATCAAACGGCAGAAGATCGGCGCAGGTTTCAAGTAATACCTTATATAGAGGAGGTGCTGGTTACCTTGCATCCCAGACTCAAAAAAACCTTACATACCATTGAGGTGAATGGGGACAATATAATTGAAGTTGATAGTTATCCCGGTGCATTTTCACAGATCATTACCAACCTGGTCATGAACTCGGTTATTCATGCTTTCACTGATGGTGAAGCGGGTAAAATAACGATTGACCTTAAGTGTGATGATAAGCAAATGATCTTGACCTATACCGATAACGGCTGCGGTGTTGAAAGTAAAAATTTAGATAAAATTTTTGCGCCATTTTTTACTACTAAACGGGGTTACGGTGGTACCGGATTAGGTATGCATATTGTTTATAATTTGATTACACAGAAACTCAAAGGAGTCATTGAGTGTCATAGCGAGTTAGGTGAAGGTGTGACGTTCACACTGACTATTCCCTTGGTGACAAATGATTAAAATGTATTTGTTTAGCGCTGTATAGTTTAAATAATCTGCTATATTTAAGTTGAATAGCGGTCTATTTTAAGGCATTGATATGCCTGACAAGAGGTGACGGTCCATGCATACAAGCAGTAACTTATTTGCAGATAGTTCTGATAAAGATGCGCAGACTGAGTGTCATGTAGCCTCCCAGCCTTGGAATGTTTTGGTCGTCGATGATGAAGAGCAGGTTCACAATATCACTACACTTGTTCTTGAACGTTATCAATTTGAAGGTCGTAAACTTAACTTTATTCATGCATATTCGGCTCAAGAAGCGCGTGAAATATTAGTGTCACATGATGATATTGCTCTGGTGCTGCTTGATGTTGTGATGGAGTCTGACCAGGCAGGGCTGCATCTCGCTAAATATATTCGCCAGGACCTCAATAATAAATTCACACGTATTGTGTTACGTACAGGGCAGCCCGGGCAGGCGCCTGAAGAAAATGTGATTGCAGATTACGATATCAATGATTATAAAGATAAAACCGAGCTGACCGCGACAAAACTCAAAACGCTTATGTACTCCACGCTACGCTCGTATCGCGACATTGTTGCGCTAGAGGAAAATAGAAAAGGCCTGGAGATGATCATAGATTCTTCGGCTAAAATTTTTGAAAAACAGTCCCTCCAAAAATTCACTACTGCGGTTTTAATGCAGCTTATAGCCTTATTAGGTCTGAATAAAGATTCCGCCTATATGCAGCCGGTTTCTGGCTTTGCAGCGTCTACTAATGAGGATAATGATTACCGCATACTTTCCGCAACCGGAAAGTATGCGGATATGATCGATCAAACAGCGCGGGCTAAATTACCAAAGGAAATTTGTCTTAAGCTAGATGAAGCGCATGATCAGCGTCGAAATTTTTACTGCGATGATTACTTTATCTTTTATTTCATGACAGGGCTTGGAAAAGAAAATTTGCTCTACATCTCGCACTCTTATAATAAACCTGTGTCAGAAGTAGATAAAAACTTGTTGGAGGTTTTTTCCAGTAATGCAGGTATCGCTTTTGAAAATGCTTATTTGAAAGAAGAGCGTGAAGCGACACAGGAAGAAATTGTTTATCTTTTGGGTGACGCAGTTGAAACCCGCTCACCTGAAACAGGAAATCATGTTAAACGAGTGGCTGAAATATCTCAATTACTGGCATTAGAAATGAGTGTGGATGAAAAAGAAGCCATAAGAATCAAGTCTGCTTCACCCTTACATGATTTGGGTAAAATAGCGATTCCTGATGCCATTCTTAATAAAAATGGCAAGCTGGATGCTGATGAATGGGAAATAATGAAAACGCATGCATTGGTGGGGTATAACATGCTGAGTCAATCTAAGCATGAGACCCTAAAATATGCTGCGATAATTGCACATGAACATCATGAACGTTGGGATGGCAACGGTTATCCAAGAGGTTTGGTGGGTGAACAGATTCATCTTTTTGGTCGTATAACGGCGGTTGCCGATGTATTTGATGCTCTGAATTCTGTGCGCTGTTATAAGCCAGCCTGGCCCATGGACAAAATTGAGGCTTATTTCAGAGAAGAAAGCGGTAAACAATTTGACCCCAAAATTGTAGATGTACTTTTTGATAAAATTAAAGAGATAAAAGCTATTTGTGTACGATTAACTGATACCTAGTACTTTTTAATACCGAGTGTTTCAAGAGGTCTTAAGGCATGGCCGATATACCAATAAGTTCAATATTTTGTGAACCAGTATCTTCTTCAGCGAAAGAGGAGGATACAGTTAAGCCCGCCTCTTTACCTTGGAAGGTACTCATTGTTGATGATAGCCATGAAGTTCATGAATTAACACGATTGATATTACAGGGTTTTAGCTTTGAAAACCGTCCCGTTGAATTTCTGAGTGCCTATTCAGGGCAAGAGTCTTTATCGCTGCTCAAAGAACATAATGATATCGCCTTAGTGTTGCTCGATGTGGTGATGGAAAATGACCATGCCGGCTTAGATGTTGCCCGTGAAATTCGAGAATCACTAAAGAATTTGCTGGTTCGGATTATATTGCGAACTGGGCAGCCTGGTAATGCACCTGAAGAGCAGGTCGTCATTGATTACGATATTAACGACTATAAAAATAAGTCAGAGTTAACCTCTGCGAAATTAAAAACCATGGTTATCGCAGCCTTAAGAGGTTATAGGGATTTATGTCGTCTTGAGGCAAATCGCCTGAGTTTGATGAAGGTGTCTAAGATTTCTAACGGCCTGTTCCACCTGCAGTCTCTAGATGACTTTTGTGCCGATATACTTGCTCGCTTATCTTTATTGTGGCCACTAGATACCGAGGAAGAAACATCTGATACAGAGCTAGATGCTCTGGAAGCGCGTAGGTGTAATGGTGAGTTTCGCATTAATGCCGGAATGGGTAAATACGCGCAGAGCAATAACCAGCTTATCGCCGAAGTGGTACCTGAATCTATGCAGCCGTATTTTGAACAGGCGCATGAAACTTTGAAGTCAGTTTTTCTTAATCAGCATAGTATTTTATATATCGCATCCTCTAGGCCTGAGAGCAGTTTTGTTATTTATATCGAAAATAAGGCTGTGCGAAATGATTGGGAAAAAGAGCTGATATTGATTTTGTGTGGCAATATTTCAACGGCGTACGATAACGTGATATTGCTCTCCAATATGGAAAAACTCAATACATCACTTGAATCAAAAGTAAGCATAAGAACAGCAGAGCTTGAGAAGTCTAAGGAAGTAGCTGAATCTGCCTCACATGCTAAAAGCTTGTTTCTTTCCAATATGTCTCATGAAATCCGAACACCTCTTAATGCCATATTGGGTTTTGCCCAGCTATTGCTGTTTAACCATAGTTTCCCTCCCAAACAATATGAAATGCTCCATGCAATTGAAACGGCAGGTAATCATTTATTGGAAGTGATTAACGATGTCCTTGACCTGTCGAAGATAGAGGCGGGTGCGATGGAGTTGGATTTAACTGATTTTAGTTTGGACCAACTGATCGATAACATGGCTAGCCTGTTTGCAATACGCTGTGAGCAAAAAGGTTTGAAATGGATATTAGATAAACAATTTCCTCCTGAGACTCAAGTACGTGGGGATCAGGGTAAACTAAGGCAGACTCTGATCAACTTGTTAGGCAATGCGATCAAGTTTACCGAGAGTGGTTCAGTTTCACTCCGTGTTCGTAAAGGCGAGGCGCATCATTATTATTTTCAAGTAATAGATACGGGTTATGGAATAGACGAAAAGGATCAAGAGGCTATTTTTGATGCCTTTCATCAGGTTAATAACCCTGGTATTACGGTTGGTACCGGTTTGGGTTTATCTATATCGAGGCGGCAAATCGAATTAATGGGTGGACACATAGTATTAGAATCAAAACTCACCGAGGGAAGTAGCTTTTCTTTTTCGCTTGACCTTTCATCGGCATCGTCTAAAAATTTGGGGAAAGCGAGTGATCTTGAGCGGGTAAGTAGCTTGAAATTGGGTTCACGGCTTTCAGCACTGGTGGTGGATGATGTCTATGAGAACCGGGTGCTGCTGAGTTCATTGCTTAACGAGTTGGGTATTGATGTGACTGATGCCAGCAATGGTGAAGAAGCGCTATCCTGCCTGCAGAATAAGTTAGTGGATATCGTATTCATGGATATAAGAATGCCTATTATGAATGGAGATGAGGCGGTAAAGCTGATTCGAAATAAGTATGCCAATGAGAATATTATTTGTGTGGCGATCTCAGCTTATAGTATGGCGCATGAAATTGAATATTATTTATCAATAGGTTTTGACCGATATATCCCGAAACCTTTTCAATTTGAAGAAATATACAGTGCACTGAAAGACTTGTGTGATGTTGAGTTTGAGTATAAAGGTCTGGCAGGGGGTGAGTCAGCGCTTAAAGCAGATATGTCACAAGCAGACTTTTCTAAAATATGTATACCAGAAACTATTTACACTGCCTTAGTGGATTCGGTTCGGCTCAATCAAATGACCAAAATTCGTCAACTCTTAGATGAACTTGAAACGATACCCAATGGCGGGGCCACATTGTCAGCTTATTTGAATAATTTTCTTACTCAATATGACACTCAGTCGATGATCGACACTTTAGACAGTATTAAGTTTGAATGATTTAATCCTAGATATAGCATAAGAGGGAAAGGTGATGGCACGAGAACCCATTTGTATCAAAGGCTCGAAAATATTGGTGGTGGATGATACGGCTGCCAACCTTGATTTGTTTAGTCAGATTCTCGAGTCTGAAGGGTATGATGTCTCCTTTGCAACTACTGGGAAGCAAGCTTTGGAGTTGGCGAGCCTGGCGCAACCGGATTTAATCCTGCTTGATATAATGATGCCAGAAATGGATGGGATCGAGACTTGTCGAAGATTAAAATCTTTAACGGATGTTAAAGACATTCCGGTGGTTTTTATTACCGCCAAGACAGACCGAAAAGATGTAGCTGAAGGCTTTAGAGTGGGTGCCGTAGATTATATAAGTAAGCCGGTTCAAAATGAAGAAGTCCGAGCAAGGGTGTATTGTCATTTAAAAATGCAGGCCTTAATGAAAGCGCGTGATGAGCTGATCAACCAATTGTGTGATTACAATAAACAGATAGAAAACCAGGTGGCCGAACAGAATAAGCAGTTACAATTAAATGAAAAACTGGCTGCCATCGGAGCCATGACTGGTGAGTTTACCCATGAAATAGTCACGCCTGTCGGCGTCGCCATTACAGCATTGAGTCACAATAATGACGCACTGCGAAAGGTTAAGCAGCAATATGATGATGATACATTAGGAAAAGATGAGTTTTGTTATTTTCTCGATACCTCGTTTCAGAGCTGTGAGATCGCCGAGAGTAATCTGAAAAGAATGATCGCGCTTGTTCAAAGCTTTAAACGTACAACGATTAATCAATGTGATGATGCCTGCCGACAATTTGATTTGAAAGAGTGTCTGGCAGATGTGGTTGCTAGTTTACAGCCCCGGTTAAAGCATAGCCCTCATCAGTTAGTTTTAGAGTGCAATGCTACTATTATGATGACTAGCTACCCTGGGGCGTTTGCCCAGGTCGTCATCAATCTAGTGAATAATAGTTTGATTCACGCTTTCGACGAGAAGACACAAGGTACGATTTGTGTTTTGGCTGAAATTTCAGGAGAAGATCTTGTCTTGAGGGTTACGGATAATGGCTGTGGCATACCGAGTGAAGTATTAGCCAAAGTTTTTGAAAAGTTTTATACGACAAAGCGAGACCAGGATGGAAGCGGGTTGGGGCTTCATATTGTGCGTACACTGGTGCAAGAGAAATTGGGGGGTACCGTTGTGTGCAATAGTCAGGAAGGTGAGGGTTGTGAGTTTTTGATGACTTTACCTCTGGGTGCTTCTAAACAGAATAAAGTGTCTTCATTTTGATGGACGGTGTAAGATAGCCTCTGATATTTAAATACATAAGACGCATACATGAGTTATCAGGTTTTAGCCCGTAAGTGGCGCCCTCAAAATTTTAAGCAAATGGTCGGTCAGGAACATGTGCTCAAGGCCTTGATTCATGCCTTGGAAAGTCAGCGTTTACATCATGCATATTTGTTTACCGGTACCCGAGGTGTGGGTAAAACCACAATCGGTCGTATACTGGCAAAATGCCTGAGTTGTCATAAAGGTATTACATCTGAACCGTGTGGTGAATGTGGCGCTTGTAAGAATATCGTCGAAGGGCGTTATGTCGATCTAATTGAAATTGATGCGGCCTCACGAACTAAAGTCGAAGACATGCGTGAGTTACTTGAGAATGTTCAATATGCGCCAGCGGAAGGCCGCTTCAAAATATATTTGATAGATGAAGTGCACATGCTGTCGCAATCTAGTTTCAATGCGCTTTTGAAAACACTTGAAGAACCGCCTGAACACGTTAAATTTTTATTTGCGACGACAGACCCGCAAAAGTTACCCGTTACTATTCTTTCCCGTTGCTTACAGTTCAATCTTAAGAATATGCCTCCTGAGCGTATTGTTGGACATCTTCAGAATGTATTGAGTCAAGAACAGGTTCAGTTTGAAGATCCTGCTTTATGGGCGCTTGCAAGAGCTGCTGATGGCAGTATGCGTGATGCACTTAGTTTGACTGACCAGGCTATTGCTTATGGCAATAATGTCCTTAGTGAGTCTGGTGTCAATGCGATGCTTGGCACGGTCGATCAAAAGAAAATTTATCGTATTCTCGCCTGTTTGGTGAACAGGGATGCAGCTGCAATGCTTCAAGAAGTAAATGCATTAGCCGAATTCTCACCTGATTATAAATCTGTTCTGGCGACACTTTCTGAAATTCTTCATCGTGTGGCGATAGAGCAAGCTGTTCCAGGTGCTATCGATAATTCGATGGGTGATCAAGAGCAGATAAGTACATATGCACGCGCTTTATGTGCTGAAGATGTGCAGCTATTTTATCAAGTGTCTCTGGTTAGTAGACAAGACTTAGCGATTACGCCTGATCCGAAGTCAGGGCTCGAAATGGCACTCTTGCGTATGTTAGCTTTCCAGTTAACTCCTTCTAATGCGAGTAAAAATGACCTTAACCTGAATGAGCCGGTTTTGCACAACAGTAATAATGTTGAGCATGTAGAGGGCGTTCAAGCTCAGGTTGCCCAAACGCCCCCTGATTCCGAACCTTCTTCAGAGCATTCAGGTATGCATGCTGCTGACTTATCAAACAATTCTCCTCAAAATGCAGCTGCGTTAGCAGAAGAATCTAAAAAAAAAACACTACTAGTTGAGGTTTCTCCTTCTGTAGAGCCGATTAGTTCTGATGTGGGTTTTGATCAACAAACGCCTATACCTGAGCTGGTCATTCCAATTGATGAGCCTGTTACTGCTATTGATGAGCCAGGTATTCCTATTGATGAGCCAGGTATTCCTATTGATGAGCCTGGTAATACAATGGATTCGTCAGTTGCCAATGCAGAGTCAGCAATAGCGGCACATAACGTTTTGGAGGCGGTCGCTCAAAATATTGAACCTTTGCCGAGCGGGGTCGATTCGTCGGATCAGAATCTCTCAGACCCAAATGATATGACGCTCGATAATGAAGGCGCTAGCAAGCATTCAGATAGTGCGGGTAAGTTAAGTTCAGCCCAAGGTTGGAATGAGGAGGCTGTTCAACTCGGACTTTCAGGAATGACGTTAAACCTCTTGTTAAACGCTGTGCTTGAGAAAGAAGAGGGGGATGTGCTTAAACTGTATTTTGATACAGGGCATTTCCGCTTATTAAATTCCAATCATGAAAAACGTATTCGTGAGGCCTTACTCAATACCTTTAATGCTTATAGTTCATTGGCGTGTATTGAAGGGTTAAAACCTTCACATGAAACGCCAATGATGTGGCGGGAGCGTAAAAAAGCAGAAATGCAGGTAGAGGCGATAGAAAATATAAACTCTGATCCTCATGTACAGCAGATCCTAGAGCATTTTGATGGCGTATTGATAAGAGAGAGTATACAAGCAATATCGGGTGATACTTAAGGTTTTGTTTATATTTTAGTCTGTGTTTATGGCTAGGATAATTGTTAAAATTAGTGGCGTGTTAATAGATATTTGAGGAGTAATGTATGATTGGTGGGAATATGGGTGACATTATGAAACAAGCCCAGAAAATGCAAGAAGAGTTACAAAAACAGCAGGAAGAAATTGCTAAGGCAGAAGTGACGGGGGAGTCAGGTGCCGGTATGGTTAAAGTTGTGATGAATGGCCGCCATGATGTTAAAAATGTCGCAATTGATGATGAGTTGCTCTCTGAAGATAAAGAAATTATTGAGGATTTATTAGCGGCTGCGGTAAATGATGCTGTGCGTAAAGTAGAAGCTAAAAACAAAAATACAATGTCTGGCTTAGCGGAAGGTATGGGCTTTCCTCCTGGCTTTAAAATGCCTTTTTAAATAGATCCATTGAGCCTTAGAAAGTCTCAATGGATCTGGATTTTATAAGAAAATCGCACTAACTATGAGAAAATATTTGTCATGAGTTTTGGCCCTGTTATTGATGAGTTAATTGAAGCATTGCGTATTTTGCCAGGTGTTGGGCAGAAATCTGCACAGCGTATGGCTTTATCACTTCTTGAAGGTAATCGTTCTGGGGCCCAGCGCCTTTCCAATGCGCTTGAAAGTGCCGTGGTTAATATCGGTCATTGCTCAAGTTGTAGAACACTTTCTGAGTCTGAGCAATGTGTGATTTGCTGTGATACAAGCCGAGATCGTTTTACCTTATGTATTGTTGAGTCACCTGCAGATTTGTTAGCGATTGAACAATCTCATAACTTCAAGGGGCTATATTTTGTATTAAGTGGTAGTTTGTCTCCGTTAGATGGTCGCGGTCCGAATGAAGTGGGCATTCCTGCCTTAGTTGAACGGGTCAAATCTATTGAAGTTAAAGAGATAATTCTTGCCACTAATCCAACGATTGAGGGTGAAGCGACAGCGCATTACATTGCGGAGGTTTTTGGTGGTCGTGATATTTTGATTACACGTCTAGCGCATGGCATTCCACTTGGTGGTGCTTTAGGTTATGTCGACGGTGGAACACTTGGTCACGCTTTTTCTGGGCGTAAACCTTTAAATTCTGAGCATTAAGAGTGAATGTATTGTGATTATGGATCATGCTGAAAAGCAGGAAGAAACTGCATCATATCAATTTATAACGAATCAAATTGAGCTAGAGAATCAGGTAGCCCTTTGGCAAAGTGAACCTTTTTTGGCTATTGATACCGAATTTATGCGTACCAATACTTTTTATGCAAAGCCTGGTTTAATTCAAATCGCTGATTCAAATAATGTTTTTATTATTGACCCCTTAGTGGTGACGAATTTAAAACCGATATCAACCTTGCTTGAAAATCATAATATCGTAAAAGTAATGCATTCTATGAGCGAAGATGTTGAACTTTTATTTCATGCTACAGAAGCACAAATAAACCAGGTTTTTGATACACAAATTGCGGCCGCGTTTTTAGGATATGGCCCTTCACTAGGTTATCAGAAGTTGGTATCGCTGGTACTAGGTTTTGAGGTGGATAAATCTGAAACCAGATCTGATTGGCTTAAAAGGCCCTTAACTGACAGCCAAATAGAGTATGCAGCAAAAGACGCAGAATATTTGGTGTTATTGTATCAAAAGCTAGAAAGTGAGTTGATAGAGCATGAATTGCTAGAGGCTGTTTTTAATGAAACTGCAGTAACAAATTTTCAGACCTTTGAAAGCTGGCGCTCCCCTGAAACAGCTTATTTGAAATTAAGAGCAGGCTGGGATCTGAGTCTAAGTTCACAGCAATTATTACAGTCTTTGGTTAGTTGGCGAGATGCTTTGGCAAAAACCAGTAATGTCCCTAAATCATGGGTATTTAGTGATGCTCAATTGATTGAGGTGGCAGGAAATCCACCTAAAACAGCTACGGCGCTCAAGCAAATTAAGGGAATTCAATTTAAGTCTTTACGCCTTTATGGTGAAGCGCTTTTCTCTGAAGTTGTCAATTTCAAAGAAAATTTAGCTCAAAAGTTTATTTATATAGATGCGCCGGTAAAAGGTAAAGAGCTGGTTTTATATAAGAAGCTTAAACAGTGCGTTTCTGAAGTCGAAGAGGAGACAGGGATTTCAACTCAGCTTCTGGGTTCTCGTAAGATGTTAGAGCGTGCGGTGATTCACCTATATCGGAATAAGGGAAATGATTTACCGCTTGAATTTCAGGGTTGGCGAATGTCTTTGCTTGGGGATAGCATGCTTGCAATTTGTTCTGCTAATGAGTCGAGCTAAGTATTTTAAGGAATAATTAATGACGCAATATACTTCTAAAGATAAACGTTTTTGTTCGGTTTACAAAAGCTCTAAGAAGCACGAAATGTATCTATATGTGGACCGTAAAGATGGGGTAAAATCTTTACCTGAGGCGCTTTTAAATTTATTTGGCACCCCGAGTCATGTGTTGGATATGATTTTAACGCCTCAAAAAGAACTCGCCCGAGTGGATGCGCAAAAGGTTTTGGATGAAATAGCGGCTAATGGGTTTTACCTGCAAATGCCGCCAGGTAAAGACGATGATGCTTCAGACTTATATAAAGTAAAAGCGCCTAAAGATAGTTTGCACGGTTGAGCGACATAGTTTATGGCCCAGGAAAAAGTGTTTTGGGAAGATAAGGCACTAGAGGATCTAACCCCTAGTGAGTGGGAATCCTTATGTGATGGCTGTGGAAAATGCTGCCTGCACAAGTTACAGGATGAAGAAACTGAAGAGCTACTTTTTACCTGTGTGAGTTGTCAGTATCTTGATGAAGAGACATGTAAATGTAAGGTTTATTCAACGCGGAATGAACATGTTCCAGATTGTTTGAATTTGACCGCAGACCAGTTACCTTCCGTGGCCACTTGGCTACCCTCTACTTGTGCTTATCGTTTATTGTACGAAGGTCATTCTTTACCGGATTGGCATCCATTGGTGTGCCAGGATGAGCAAGTGATACACGTTCAGCATATTTCCGTTAAGGGAAAAGTAATCAATGAGAATTTGGTTGATGAGAGTGATTGGCAAGATTATCTTATTTAGAATGAAAGGTTTGAATTAGGAGATTATATTGGGTAACTCATCTTATTTAATCGCGTGGTCTGTATACTTGATTGCTGCGGTGGGCTTAATCTGTGTGTTTTGGCGGATGACTCGCAATCTTAAGCTAAGGCGAACGCGTCGTTCGCTACGGGCTTTAGTTGCCGTTGTTATTTTTACGCCTATTAATATCGGTATAAATAGTCATTGGCTTGCGCCAGCCTATTTAGTTGGGGCGTATGACTGGGTTTTAGGGCGCAGTGAAAAAGCGATTGAAGCAGGGTTTTATATTTCTGCAGCCTACGTATTAATGATTGGGGTGATTATGCTTGAATCAGTTATAAGACGTTTATTTGGAATGGAGAGAGCATAATGCTTGATGAAGCTTTAGATACGGGTGTTTATCAGCATTATAAGGGCCCTAAATATGAAGTCTTAGGTGAGACTCGACACAGTGAAACAGAAGAAACTCTGGTTATATATCGTGCACTGTACGGAGAGTTTGGGGTTTGGGTGCGACCTAAGGCCATGTTTCTTGAGCAAGTTGAAGTGAATGGTTGCTTATGTCCACGTTTCAGTTTGCTTGAGTCTTATCCAATTACTTTGGGCCGATACTCAAGTGAAGTGCCTAGCTAAGCTCTAGTCGTTCATACTTTCTTTTCAATAAGTTCATAAAAACAAGCACTAAGGCTTGTCTTCTTAGAAAATACATTCAATTTCATATTGTTGTTATTGTAAAACCTGCTATAAATTATTTATGTTGTATAAAATCGCCTGAATTAAGTCGGGTGGATTTTGTCTGTCGTAAAAGATTATCGCGGGGAATTTATGAGTTTTTATCTTCAATCTAAAGCCAAATCAATATTCAGCATAAGCATTATGTTGTTAGGTGTTTTGCTTATTCCGCTGTCTAGTGGTTTGATTCTGACTGAAAGTGTACAAGCGGCTGAAAAGCTTGTTGCCGATAGTGAGAAGTCTTTAGAGGCTGCGGTAAAGAAAGGGATAAATCAGGGCGCTGACATTCGTCTCTTGATTGATATTTCCGGGAGTATGAAAAAAAATGACCCTGCAAATTTGCGTATTCCGGCGATCAATTTATTAACGGAGCTGATTCCTGATGGCGATGTGGCGGGTGTATGGACATTTGGTCAGTGGGTTAATCATTTGGTGAAGAAAAAAGTAGTGGACGATACCTGGCGTTTAAGTGCAAAGGAGCAGGCGCAAAAGGTTAATTCAGTCGCTTTGTATACAAATATTGGCGCTGTTTTAGAAAAGGCCTCTGACGATTTTTATAAAAAAGATAAAGACTTTACAAATACGCACTTTATTTTACTAACGGATGGTATGGTCGATATTGATCGTGACCCGGTAAAGAATGCAGCTGAGCGAGATCGTGTACTGACCACGCTACTGAGTACCTTTAAGGATAAAGGTGCAAAAATACATGCAATATCACTGTCAAAAAATGCAGATAAATCACTGATGGATAAATTGGCTGTTCAGACTGGGGGGCAGTCAGCCGTTGCAGAATCACCAGAAGATCTGACAAAAATATTTCTTCAAGCTTTAGATCAGGCTGTGCCGAGTGAACAAGTACCTATTGAAGGTAATTTGTTTGTTATTGACTCTAGTATAGAAGAGTTTACTGCACTAATTTTTAGAGGCGATGGCAGTATTCCAACAGAAATACTTGCGCCGGATGAAGCTATTCACAGTTATAAATCTCATGCTAAGCATGTTCAGTGGTATCAGGATCAAGGTTATGATCTGATCACAGTTTCACGTCCTCTTGAGGGTGAGTGGAGAATTAATGCGGAAGTACAGCCTGATAGTCGTGTTACGGTCGTCAGTAATCTGCAGTTGAAAGTGACAAAACTCCCTGTGAATTTCTTCGCGGGTGACTCGCTTGAGATTGATGTTAGTTTTATAGAAGATGGTAAAACAGTTGTGAGTCCCGAGTTTCTTTCTTTGGTTGATGTTCAGCTTCAGCTCACTACAGCATCCAAGAAAACAGCCACGAAAGTAATATCTGAGCCTGGAAATCCGCCAAGTGATGGTGTTTTTAGTGATGCGATCAGAAAACTAACCAAAATTGGTCAATATGAAGTCTCGGTTATTGTTGATGGTAAAACCTTTAAACGTAAAAATCGCCAAATTATAAATTTGAGGGCGCCTTTTGACTTTGAATTCTCTGTAAAAGGAGAGGGTGAAGGTGCGCATTATGAGCTCTTGGTTTCCCCTTTAAACGATAATATATCTCATAAAGACACTAATATTTTTGTGAAGATCAATGCGCCAGATGGTTCTAGTTTAATTAATGCGCTCGACCTAGATGAAGCGACTGGTAGATGGCATGCCGCAATTAAAGCTGATAAGGGGGATGGTGATTATAAGGTTGCGGTAAAGGTAAAAGCGCAAACCATTAAAGGGAAGAAATTTCAGTTCAAGCCAAAACCCTTTGAAGCTGTCTTTCCCATTCCGACCGGCGCTTCTAATAGTATTGTCTCAGTCAATGATCCTGAGGATGAGCCCAAAGAAAAAACGGCAGATGAAATGCTGTCTAAGCCAGAGGAAAAAATAGAAGAACCTAAAGAGGCGATTCAAGAGGAGGAGGTTAAAGAG
>Ga0105348_1000462_pt1 | contig 30270 bp, 23 predicted proteins | sample EN8Hudsemesocosm_2_FD_83504 | JGI IMG/M metagenome (GOLD analysis project Ga0105348, IMG submission 83504) | Methane-oxidizing microbial communities from mesocosms in the Hudson Canyon - EN8C Hudson Canyon | ecosystem: Environmental > Aquatic > Marine > Cold seeps | place: Hudson Canyon... | reverse complement strand
TTACACAATTAGCTTGTATAAAGCACAAAGCACATCAATACATAAATTTTGGGCGGAATTATAAGGATTAAGCCTGTGAAATACAAACAATAAACAGTTTTATCCTTGATATATCAGAGGCTGACAGATGTCAGTTAAATTGATTCGAGCCTATGCTTCAATATGTTGCACTAGCCTTTTTATTCCACCCGCCTACAGTGTAGGACATTTAAAGCAATATAAAACTTAAACCTAACGAGCCTGAATAACTAAATCAACACTTGAACCATTTTAGTGCGTCAAATAAATCTTCCTATAACTCAGTTTTATTGCTCGAAGAGACAAGTATAAATAACTACCGCTTATAAAAAGACCGCTATACTGACTGTTAAATAAATAAAAACTTCTAAATATGTATCACAGGTCGTAACTATGTCATTGGAAGATTATTCCAAAAAGCGCTTTTTGATTGTCGATGAGCTTGATTCGTTCAGGTTTTCAACAAAAAAAACTCTTATGGAGCTTGGCTTAAAATTAATAGACTCAGCAAGCTCAGCTCAAAAAGTTGTGACAGGCTTTGAAAACATCAATTACGACATGGTGCTTTGCAACTACGAGCTTGGGAAAGGAAAAAACGGCCAAGAGCTTCTCGAAGAACTTCGCCACCGTAAATTATTAAAATTCACAGGGTTATTTTTCATTATTTCTGCCGAAGTAGAGAAAGGTAAAGTAATGGGCACAATCGAAAACGAGCCCGATGGTTATTTAGTCAAACCCGTCACCCCTAAAGACCTAAAAGATCGGCTATTAAAATCACTTCAAATGAAAGATGCAATGCGCGCAATAGATGTAGCGATTGACGAGGAAGATTATCACGCTGCAATTACATTTTGTGATAGAAAAATAGCTGAAAAAGATCGTTATCTGGTCCGTACATTAAAAACAAAAGCATGGCTACTCACCAAAGTTCAAGAATACAATCAAGCCAAGCAAGTATACGAAAGCATTCTTCAAGCCAATGATTTTACATGGGCGCAATACGGCCTAGCAAAAATCGCAGTCAAACAAAAAGACTTCAACTACGCCACAGAATTATTAAAAAAAATCATTTCAAAAGACCCTCATCAGCTCGATGCGATGGACTTATTGGCCGAGATCTACAAACAACAAAACAATTTACCCGAAGCTCAAACACTCATACAACAGGCACTTTCATTCTCACCAAACGCTCTTCTTCGACAAAAAGAACTCGCCGACTTATGCGCTCAAAGCAATCAACCAGACGAGGCCGTCGACGCTTATAGAAAAATGGTTAAATTAAGTGACCAATCCGTCTTTGCCAAACCACAACATTTTTTTGATTTTGCCAATTATTTAGCTGTTACATCCAAAGACAATGAAACTCCTGAAACCAACCCCCACATAAAAGAAGCCTTTGACCTTATACAAAAAGGCACAAAACGCTTTGCGACAAAGACACATATTAATGAACAATCCAAACTTGTTTCAGCAAATATCCATGCAACCATAGGAAATACAGAAGAAGCTCAATCAATTTTTGACCAAGTAATGCTCCCCACCCCAAACCAAGAAACACAGCTCGATGCAGAATCTATTCAAATTGCAGCAGCAACGCTATCGACCTTAGGCAAAACAGAAGATGCTGAAAATTTACTCGAACAAGCCGCAGATCTGGCACATGATAATGATGAACTAGTTTCAAGTATTTATAAGCAACTAAATACTGATATCACCAGCAAAAGCAGAAAAGAGGCAGCATCAATTAACAAGCAGGGTATAAAATTATATTCAGAGGGCGATGTAGAGCAATCAGCCATAAACCTTAGAAAAGCAGTTCCGCTAACACCGAGACATATTTCTTTAAATTTAAATCTAGCTCAAGTCTTATTAAAACTTCACAAAACAACTAAAGATGTAAATTTACTAAGCGAAGCCCGCCTATATTTAAATAAAGTAAGACACACCCCTAAGCATCACCGAGAATACAAGCGCTATGAGTTCCTCGTTAACCAACTCGACGCTCGTCAGCAAATAACAAAATAATGTTGCGGTTTAGCATTGCCATGAGCACTTATTTAAAATTTACTTGAACTAAGAAACCACCAAAAGCATATTGCCCCGATCAATTGCGCAAAAGAACAGACAGTATCGAAACCTTTAAATACTTCCACCAATAAATCGGTCCAAATCAGACCTAAAACTTGCCTTTACTCCCAAGCTTTTCATTATCCAATAATGCCCGCTAATCATTCTATCTATATATAGGCTTTCTACAGGAGGCTTAAAATGAGAGAGATGCTTAAAGAAAAGTGGAATTTCTTTTGCGACCTGCACATGTAGGTCTGCACTTTCAAAATCGTATTTTGCATTAGTAAAGAATGGCTCAAAGAAAATATTCCTCCATACGGCATAATATTCGCCACCCGGATACGCCTTCCCCGCTACTCGAGCCCCCAAACGAAGCATTGCATCATCCACCGCCAAATAGTCACCTTCAATACTGGCAACAATAGCATCTCGATAAGCTTCTACAATTTCTGGCTTTAACACTTTTACACAGCCAAAATCATAAACAATCACAGCACCATCTGGTCTGAAAGCGAAATTCCCTGGGTGTGGGTCACCGTGTATTTGTTTAAATACAAACAGCTGATCCGCCAACATATTAAATAAATTATGACCAATTTTATTAATTATCTTATCCGTGTAATCCTGCGAATTAAGTTCATTTACATGATCCCCCTCCACATACTCCAAAGTCAGGATATGACCTGTCGAAAGTTCACTGATCACCTCAGGAACTATAACGAAGTCATGCTGTTTATGAAATTCTCTAAATCGATACAGGTTACGTGCCTCTTGCTCGTAATCTAACTCTTCATGCAAGCGAGCTTTTATTTCATCAAATAAAGCATCGACACTGGCCTTTGGCATTTTGATCAAACCACCAAGCTTCAATGTGAGCCTAAGTTGCTTCAAGTCAGAATCACACGAACGATCGACACCTGGGTATTGCACCTTTACAACAACTTCACGACCACTATTTAGAACAGCGCGATGCACTTGCCCAATCGATGCTGCAGCATAGGGTTTTTCATCAAATTCTTTAAACAAATTCTCAAGGCTAGCACCAAGCTCTTTTTCTACTTGCTCTCTGATGATTAAGAACTCAACAGGAGGCGCTTCTTTTTGGAGTTTTTGAAGTGCATCAGAAAATTCTTTAGGCAAGAAATCTTGAGTTTGTGAGGCGATTTGCCCGATTTTCATTACAGCGCCTTTAAGCTCACCGAGCGTACCAACAATATCATCGGCCATTTTCTCATAGGTTACGCCTAACCGCTCTTTACTACGCGCCTCATCAGTAAAAGCATTTTGAACTTTCTGGGCAGCATATCTACTTGCAACAGAAGCGGTCATGCCTGCAAGCTTAAAAAATCGCCCACTACGTGATGTTATAGCTCTACTTTTTGATTTTTCGGATGACATACCAATAATTCGCTTTGTTAGTTTTAAACTACCTTGGTATTTATTATAACTTTGTCCATTAAATTTAACTTGAGCAAGTCACCAGATCTCAACTCGCCCACACCTTTAGGAGTGCCCGTTAAGATGATATCACCAGGCTTTAAAGTAAAATATTTACTCATATGCGCTATTAGAGGAATAATAGGGTTGAGCATATCCTCACTATTGCCAGACTGCTTAAGCTCTTCATTTATATATAGACTGAATTGTAAATTCGTTAAATCCGGAAACTGATCAGTCTTAGCAAAATCAGTCAGCGGGCAAGCCCCGTCAAAGCTTTTAGCAATTTCCCATGGGTGGCTTTTCTCTTTGAGCTTTGACTGAAGCGCTCTTCGAGTTAAATCTAAACCCAACCCTACCCCAACAATTGCGGCCTTTGCTTCAGCCTCATTCACAGAGGTTAAACTTGCACCGATCAAGATTGCAATTTCGGCTTCATAATGACAATCACTACTAGGGATACTCAAGTCACTGTTTAAAGTGACGGCACTCGACTCAGGCTTAATAAATAGAATTGGTTCGGTTGGGATTGGATTATTTAGCTCTTTTGCATGCTCTGCATAATTACGGCCTACACACACAATTTTCCCAAGCGTTTGCGAAAATTGTGATCCATCAGTAAAAAATAGAGGGTAAGCCATAATTATAAACTCTTATTCCGGTGTAGCGCATTCAGTTGCAGCAGGGTTAAATTTACAACGAATTTTCCAAAGAACGCTAATCGCTTTTGAATCATAAGCACCTTCATCTCTAAGTGACAAACGAATCTGCTTAGACAGATTAGAAAATTCAACTTTCTGTTCGGGCGTTAGTTTAACCCAATACTTTTGCGGTATCTCACTATGAGCAATTTTTACTGTATTTTCCAGCTCTTTAAAACGAGATAAGGCATGTTTCCGCATATGAGCACCAAAACCTTCAGGCACTTTCTCGTGGTTTACCACCATCTGCATCACAGCATAAAGAATATTGTAATCAATGATGCCACCCTTCTCGCCAAGGCCTTTGTATAATTCAAACGTATTATAAGCGAGCGCTGGAGCAAACATCACATCGACATTTCCGTTATTAAACTGGCCTCCCCATGTCGCCAAAGATGTATGTACTTTTGAAGCACCTACAATTTTTGCAAAATGGCTACTTGCAATATCACCATTCAAGATCGAAACCTTCTTACCGCTTATCGCTGCAATACTTACGTCAGATTTGTCACGTACAAACGTATAGATTTCGCCAATTGGAAAAAGCCCTGACACTTCATATTTACCACTAATAATAAATTTACTAGCTTTTGGATTATTTAACGTTGCAGACAATGTTTTCAACTCATCCAAAGAGCTAATAGCCCCTGGAGCGCCAAATGCCGCGGAAAAGGGAACAAAGTCTTTTCCTAAAATGTTCGTTAAGAATACAGCGTCACAAACTCCAGAGCGAAAGTCATTTGCCGCAACCTTCTCATCCGTATAAGCATCGAGCTGTAAATCAACCCCCCACCCTAGCGCCTTAAGCTGTGTTTCCTTTAAAAAACTTATAAAAGGCCCATTACCACCTACAGGATCCCAAACGCAAAACTTAACCACTTGTTTCTCGGTTATATTTGCTGAAGCAGATAAACTGAGCAAGCAGAAAGACACAAAAAAACAGATTTTAGAAAAAATACTAACAGAGGGCATATATTGACCTATATATTTTTAAATATGTGATAATTTGACCAACAAGCACTAGATACAGCTGATTAAATTCCAGATAGCTCATGATTCGATGTACGTGTTTACGTCAAATAAACATACGTGAATAATATTCAGCTTTCAATATAGACAAACCGCTTATGTGGAGAACCTCTCAGCTTCCACATAAAATTAAAGATTACAAGAATTTATAAGTCGAAAATTTTCCCTGGATTCATCAATCCTTTAGGATCAAAAACCTGCTTTATACCCCGCATAATAGCGACTTCTTCAGTAGAACGTGTGTAAGGCAGATAGTCTTTCTTGACCATACCGACACCATGCTCTGCGGATATGCTGCCATTGTATTTTTCTACAATTTCGAATACCCACTTATTCACCTTAATGCACTGTGCAAAAAAATCATCATTACTTAGATCGTCAGGTTTCAGAATATTTAAATGAAGATTGCCGTCACCAATATGCCCAAACCAAATAATTTCAAAGTCAGGGTAATGCTCTGTTACCACGTCATTTATCTCGGTTAAAAACTCAGGCACCTTAGATACCACAACAGAAATATCATTTTTATATGGCGTTCTAACGGAGATAGATTCAGAGATACCTTCTCTTAAGCGCCATAAATTGTTCGCTTGCGTTTCACTCTGACTAATAACTCCATCTAAAACCCATCCTTCTTCAACACAAGTTTCAAATAATGCCATCGCATTATCCATCACCTCCTCTGAGGTAGATTCAAATTCTAGCAATGCATAATAAGGCGCTTGTGTATCAAATGGAGCAGGCACGTCATTATGAGCCAAAACATGCACCATCGCTTCATGCGAGAAAAACTCGTACGCCGTCAAATCTAGTTTCGACTGAAAGGTTTTTAATACATCCATGGTGTTCGTTATATTATTCAAACCCAATACCAATACAGTCAAATTATCTGGCTGACGCGTAAGCTTCATTGTCGCTTCAGTGATAAATCCCAAAGTACCTTCAGCACCAATAAAAAGGTGTCGTAAATCATAGCCAGTATTATTCTTCAAAAGGTCTCGATTTAGCTCAAGAATTTCACCAGCACCCGTCACCACTTCTAAACCAAGCACCCAGTCACGACTCATGCCATATTTTATAACTTTAATGCCACCAGCATTGGTAGAGAGATTACCACCTAACTGGCTTGAACCCGCCGAGGCAAAATCTACTGGATAATAAAGACCGTTTTCTTCAGCGAAGTTTTGTAATTGTTCAGTCACCACACCAGCCTGACAACGAACAGAGCGATCACTTGCACTAAATTCTTTAATTTGATTCATATAATCAAATGAAACAACAACCTCTCCATTCGCAGCAACTGCTCCCGCACTTAAGCCAGTACGACCACCTGATGGTACTAATGCGAAATCATGCTCGTTTGCCAGCTTTACAATCGACTGCACTTCTTGCGTTGTTTTCGGAAAAACGATCGCTAGTGGCTTAGGGGCGTAAATTTTAGTCCAATCCTTGCCGTGTGAAAGTAATGACTCTTCATCAGTCCTTACTTTTCCGCTTTCTACAACTGCTTTTAATGCTTCGATTATCTGGTCTACTGACGCCATACTTGTTTCTACCTAGCCAAACTGTATTGATTTAGTTAATGTGGTTTCTATAATTTCAAAATAACTCATTGATTTAACTTCTCATACGAAGTTTTTTATAAAGAGTTTCAATATTTTGAACGACAGAAAAGCGGATTATGGTATCATACGCGGCTTTTTCAGACACAATATTTCAAAGACTATATTTTCTTTTAAAAAATTGCGTATCTCTTTTTAGGAAATATGCCGAAATTCAAGGGTTTAATACGAATATGACAACGACATCATTAGATAAAAGTAAAATCCGTTTTTTACTTTTAGAAGGTGTACATGAATCTGCTGTTGAAACATTAAAAAAAGCAGGCTACACCAATATAGAATATCTAAAAACTTCCCTCGCTCAAGATGATTTAATTGAGAAGATAGCGGATGCACATTTTGTCGGTATTCGCTCGCGCACTCAATTAACATCAGAAGTTTTTGATGCGGCCAAAAAACTAATTGCGGTTGGTTGTTTCTGTATCGGAACCAATCAAGTTGACCTTAAAGCAGCAACAAAAAAAGGCGTCGCAGTCTTCAACGCGCCATATTCTAATACACGTAGTGTTGCAGAACTTGTACTTGCTGAAGCTATTTTGTTATTACGCGGCGTACCTGAAAAAAGCGCAATGGCTCATCGTGGCGAATGGCTTAAATCAGCAACGAACAGTTTTGAAATTCGCGGAAAGAGCATCGGCATCGTTGGTTATGGAAGCATCGGTAGCCAGTTAAGTGTATTAGCTGAATCGCTTGGTATGAAAGTATACTTCTACGATGTTGTAACCAAACTACCACTAGGCAATGCAACACAGATTGATACCATGGAAGAGCTTCTTGGTACTGCTGACATTATCAGCCTACATGTTCCTGAAACTGCAACCACTCAAGACATGATGGGTGTAAAGCAATTTGAGCAAATGAAGCAAGGCAGCATACTTATTAATGCTGCGCGTGGAACAGTCATTGATATTGATGCTTTATGTGATGCATTAAGTAGCAAAAAATTGCTCGGCGCTGCAATTGACGTATTCCCGACTGAACCAAAATCAAACAAGGAAGAGTTTGTATCTCCGTTAAGAGAATTTGATAACGTTATTCTAACGCCGCATGTAGGTGGTAGCACGATGGAAGCTCAAGCTAACATTGGTTATGAAGTAGGTGAAAAGCTTGCCACATATAGTGATACAGGTACATCTATAACATCTGTTAACTTTCCTGAAGTTGCTTTACCTGCACACCCTGAAAATCACCGTTTATTACACATCCACCAGAATATTCCAGGTGTTATGTCAGAAATAAACCAAGTGCTTTCAGATAACAACATCAACATTTGTGGTCAATATTTACAAACAAATGAAGGTGTTGGTTATGTCGTTGTAGATGTAAATAAAGAGTACAGTGAACTTGCTCAAGAAAAACTAAAAGCAGTAGCTGGTACGATCCGTTGTAGAGTATTATTCTAGATAGCATTCAAAACGCTGTTTAGCTTTGCTTCTGAACCCTTGTTTATGGTTATAAACTGGGTTCAGATATTAATTTTTAAAGCTTCCCTACTAGACCACCTTTCTTCCATACGCTTTCTCGCTGATTACTTTCAGCACCTTAAAATAATAGCGTTTACCAAAGATCAATAATCAACACCTAGCCTAGCTTTGATTCCTGATGTATAAGCATGCTTAACATCTTTTATTTCTGACACAGTATCAGCAAGCGCCTGTAGCTTTGAACCTCCTCCACGCCCTGTCACAATAACTGATTGATTCGCAGGCCGGTTCTTCAAGGCCGCTAGCATTTTTTCTTCATCTAAATATTTATAAGCAAACATATAGGTTAGCTCATCTAATAACACCAGCTGATAACGATCATCCTTCAGCATTCTTTCGGCAACGGCCCACGTTTTTTCAGCAGCCTCAATATCAGATGTTCTATCCTGAGTATCCCAAGTAAAGCCCGTACCCATTTGATAAAAATCTACCTCAGGCATTTTCTCTTTTAAGAAAATTTCCTCACCTGAAAGCTGAACCCCTTTAATAAACTGAACAACACCTACGGTATGATTATAACCAAGGGCTCGTAGAACCATACCAAAGCCTGAGCTGCTTTTACCTTTACCATTTCCTGTGAGAACAATTAGCACACCACGATCAGTTGTCGCTTCTGCAATATGCGCATCGATATTTTCTTTTTGTTTTTCCATCTTCTTTTTATGCGACTGATTTTTGCTTTGCTCTGTCATAAACTCACCTTTTTTATACATTCAACTGCTATTTTTTTACGATACCCTACTTGCTAGCACGGACTTTATCGAAAGCGTCACATACTTGCTCCATACCATCAAGAATTCTAGTTGAGAATCGGTGTAAAAGATCGCCATCGATGAAATATATTTGATCATTAGCAATGGCTGGAATTTCTGGCCACTTTTTCCACTTCTCGACTCCAGCAGTATAGGTGCCGTGATGAGAAGGAATGATGAACGCCTCGGGGGATGTAATTAATACATTCTCGATGCTAACTTCAGGGTAATCAAAGTTCGGGTCATTAAATACATTTATACCGCCACATGCGCTCATGACTGAATTAATCCAACTGCCTGCTGCCACAGCTCGCAATGGTTCGTCCCATAACTGGTAGAAGAATTTCACTGAAGGCTTTTCTTTATTTTCAGCTCGAATTTTTTTCAGCCGCTCATTAAAAGCATTTGCCCTACTTAATGCCACAGCTTGAACCCCTAGCATTTCACCAAACAAAATCATTTCATTGGGAATATTGTCTAATGATCGAGTTTGACTCCGGTAAACATTTAGACCCAGCTTTTCCATTTTTTCGATATCTTGGATTTTATTACCGTCCATCCAAGCGATTATAAGGTCAGGATTTAACGCCAATATCTTTTCAATCTGTATTCCATTGTACCCTCCTACTCTTGGTATATCCTCAGCTTGCGGTGGAAAGTTAGAGAATTTTGTTGTTGCAATAATTCTGTCGCCCACACCTAAGGTAAAGAGCATTTCAACCGAATGAGGTGATAAAGCTATAATGCGATTGATAGGTTTTGATTGAATTGTCTCAGCAAAAGAAAAGCTAGCAAAAGTAAATGAAAGGCAGAGAATATACGTTAACAACTTCAAAGAAATACCCTTAAATTATGCACTTGCCGTTCGTCGTTTAAGTACAAGTAAAAAAAACATACTCCCCATCGCGGCGGTTATCACCCCAACAGGTAGCTCACTATTTTCCATTAACATTCGTGCAAGTACGTCTACCCAAATCATAAATATACCGCCAAAAACAGCGCTGCCAATTAATGTATATTGGCTATGGTTTATTAATATGCGCCTAACAATATGCGGCACCATTAACCCTACAAAACCAATACCCCCGCAACTAGCAACCAAGGTCGCCGTTAGTAATGAGCTTAAGAGCAACATACCAATGCGTAATCGATATACTTCAACACCTAGCGCCTTAGCGCTTTCATCGCCCGCTAAAATAGCTCTTAGCGGTCTTGAGAACGCTAAAAAAACGAGTAAACAAAAAGTTATCACAACAAACGGAAGTAATAAATTATCCCAGCTAGCACGCGTAAAACTTCCTAAAATCCAAAACAGCAATGATGCCGCTGCCTGGGGGTCAGACAAGTACAATACAAGACTAGTCGCTGAGCTAAACATAAATTGAACCGCAACACCCGCTAGTAACATTCGCTCTATTTGAACGCCCATACCAGCTAAGCTGACCACCAATAAAACAGACAAAGCACCACCTAAAAATGCTCCACCAGTAATACTTACCATACTACTTGCCGTACCTACAGACGCAATGACAAGCACAGCACCAAAAGACGCGCCAGATGAAATACCGAATAAATACGGATCTGCTAGAGGGTTGCGTGTGACCGTTTGAAGTACTGCACCGGAGAGTGATAAACCAGCCCCTGCCAGAAAAGCTAAAATAATTCTTGGAAATCGAAGCTCTAAAACAATTCGCTCCTTAATGGCATCTACTTCAGCATCCCCACCTAAGGCACGATATACAATTGCAAACACATCATTAAAACTTACATCAGCAGCACCAAAGCAGACAGATAGCAAAGGACTTAAAACTAAAAGCACCAGTGCAACTGGTATGATTAGCGCGTTTGTAATAGCTGTATATTTCATATTTTTTGCTTACTCATGATAAGCATACGTAATGCGGGGATGTGAGTACAAAGGATGCTTATCAACAACAACTTCAGTATTAAATATCTCATTTAAATTCTTTTCAGTAATTACCTCATCAGGCGTACCAAAGGTTAATAACCTTCCATTATCGATTAGCAATATTGAATCACAAAAGGCGGCAGCTAAATTAAGGTCATGAAATGAAGCAAGCACTGTCATATCTAGTTTTTTTACTTTTTGAAGTAATTCCACCTGATAATGCACATCTAAATGGTTTGTAGGCTCGTCCATAATCAATAACTGGGGATTTTGAAGCATCGCCCTTGCGAGCATAACGCGTTGCTTTTCGCCGCCAGAGAGCAAGCTAAACGGTGAATGGCGTAATTGATACAAATCTAGCTCAACAATAAGGTTTTGAATTTGTTTTCGGTCGTCGAGAGTGTCCCATTCAAACAAATGTTTATGGGGTGTAAGGCCTTGTGAGATGACGTCTGAAACTGTAAGCCCGAGCTGATCGGTATGATCTTGAAGAATCACCGCTATATTTTTTGCATTTTGTTTAGCGGTGTATTGCCAGATATTTTGACCATCGAATGAAACTGAGCCTTCCGTTGGCTTATTGACGCGATAAAGGCAACGCATTAAGCTCGATTTTCCGGCACCATTCGGTCCAATTAAGCCAACAAAATCACCTTTGTTAATATGAAAACTAACATCACTAAGAATTTCTTTGTCTTCTATGCGCCACGTTAAACGATCAACCGTGAGTAATTTTTTGCTATTCATTTGATTTCAACGTTAAAGGCAAACCTGCAACAATAAGCTGAACTTTATCACACGCTTTAGCCAATCTTTGATGCAACAAACCCACTTGATCGCAATAGCGTCTCGTCAAATCCCCTAAAGGCACAATTCCCATATTGGTTTCGTTTGAAACAAGTATGAGCGGTGCGTTAAACCCTTTAATCGCCAGTTCGAAATCATCAATTTCTTCATTCAGTTTATTCGAATCGGAATGCATTAATAAATTGGTGAGCCAAAGCGTTAAACAGTCAATCACGACAACCTCTGCATCGACAATAGACCTAAGCGCCTCCCCTAAGTTAAGAGGCTCTTCAATCGTACGCCATGAAGCAGGCCGATCTTCTTGGTGGCGTGCGACTCTAATCGCCATTTCTTCATCCATCACTGTAGCAGTTGCAATAACCGTAACGGACTCAGAAATAGAAGTCGCCAAATTTTCAGCGTAACGACTCTTTCCGGATTTAACGCCACCTAGGATTAATGATTTCATGGGTTTCAGCCCTATTAGCACTGAGAATTTTTTTAAAGGTGCGCAGAACGCACCCTATAAGTCGAGAATATTATTCTGAAAGATTACCAGAGAATACGATTGCTGATGGGATTTTATCAGTAGTTATTGTTGTAATTATGCTGTTATCTGCAGGGTTAATGACTTTAACCTCTGGGTCAGTTAAGCCTACGATCCCCACCCATAATTCGAAAGTTTGACTCACAGCTAAAGAACGTATATCTATACCGTCAAAGCCAGTCACTGGCTCAGGCTCAACATCTCCTGTAGAAGGGTTAAATTGAAATAAAGACTCATTACCCCAACCGGCATATCCTCTAAAATAACCTATAGACTCAGACACCAAAGCTAAACCATTAATTTGGTCATATGGGTGATTAGCGGCGTCGCCATCATCAACCAGTATTTCTGAAGATAGGTTGGTTAAATCAATTTTTTCGATTCCGCCAGTATATTCTGCAGGTATTACAGGTGTAACCCAATTATTTTCATACCGACCAATGCCAGATACATATAAAGAATTACCTAGAACATCTAAATCAATCGGATTCTTTACATTTAGTGCAATACCTGAATCTGTGGTTTCGGTATCAGATGCCGTATCGATTATTGCTAGTTTTGCTTCTCCAGGTACTGAATCCGAACTCAAAACTTGTAAAGTTACGTAAAGCTTCCCTTCATGTAATACCGCGGCATTCATAGAAGGTACATTATGACCTACTGGTGTATAAGCGCTCAAATCTATCGTGCCGATTTTGAAGTTTTCTTCATCATTGAAGGATACGCTAGGGTCAATTATTAGAATAGAATCAGAACCGTAACGAATCACGTAGGCTTTCGTTTCACTTACAAATATAACATCATAAGGGTTACTACCTGTTTTGCCTTCATCATTGACAGAGAATTGCCATTCAATCAACTCTGGGGTTGCATAATTATATTTTGTTATGTTGTTTTGAGAGGTTCGACCAAGTCGATAAAAACTTTTCCCATAGCTAGCAACAGTTATATCAGAAAGATCCTGCGCAGCATATCCATTAGCAATATCATATGAATCCAGAGATTCATCTACTTCTGCTGTATTTATATCATCTAAAATCGAGTCATTAGCTATCGATATTTCACTTGAACCAAAATCAGATGAAACGCCTGCGATAGCGGCTTGATAGACACCATTAACTTTAGCATCAGGATTACTACTACTATCACTACAAGCAGTTAAAAACAGTGAACAAGTTAAAGCCGCAACCTTTACTTGATTTGAGCGAATACCAAATTTCATTTTATTTCCTCTAATTCTTAATTAAAAACTTTGCTTATAAACAAAAAGGATATGCCTTCCTGGCATTGGGTATCGATGAAAATCTTCAACATATTTATCTCCGAGATTATCAACCCTCACTTCAATAGACCGATCTAAGGTTTGCCATTTTGTACTAACATTTACAATATTTTGATCTGGTATGGCAGCGTCATTCGATGCGTCATAATATCCACCCGACTGATGACGATACTCCAAGGTATAAATCATGTTATTTAATGCTAAAGATGTATCAAAAAAACTGGATAAACTATAGAGACCAGCTAACTCATTACCGTTTAAATCATTACCGTCAGCAAGGTTTTCGGAGTCTTGGAACGTAGATTTAAGTGATATAGACCAAGGCACGGTAAGTTGATAACTTGCGTCTAATTCAAGCCCTACCACCGTCGCTTCAGAGCTATTTTCTGCTCTACCAACACCTTGAGAGCTAAAAGTGTTTACGATTGCATCTTCGAGAACTCTATAGAATACAGCAGTGGAAAGCGTTGCATTATGAGTGGTATAACTTAATCCTGTATCCATATTTATAGCCGTCTCCGGTTCTAATTCATCATTGCCGACAAAAAAACCACGATCTCCATATAGCTCGAATAGCTGAGGTATACGTATATTATGAGAGATATTACCTCTAAGCTGAATATTTTCAGTTAAGGAATAAAGAGCACCTATATGAATACCTGTATGCCACTCAGTATTTGTTGAGTCGTTTGTTTTGTCTTCATCGGCCACATAAAAAACTCGCCCACCTACATTGATCAACCAATCACCTTCAGGGCTAACCCACTCGTTTTGTAATCCTAAAATACTTTGATTACGGTCATATTCCGCTGAGGTGTTACGAATAAAATCTTCTTGTTGATATTGCTCAACACTACTTTCAACATTAAAACTTACTAAATTATTTTCCAGTGCATAACTTGATTGAATAGCACCACCATATGAGAAAGTCGTACCTTTTTCTTTATTTTGTCTTAAACCAATTTTATTTTCAGTATCTTGGTAATGCTCTATTTTTTCTGAACTAAACAATTTAAAGCCGTAGGTAATAGCAGGACTAAAGAAATAATCGAGTTTAAACTGACCGCTCAGAAAGTCTGTTTCAAGCTCAGCTTTATTTATCTCTGTATTTAGTGGGTCTGGCAGACTGTCATTCTTCTCGAAATACTGCGTCAGCACTTTAAGGTTTAAATCATTACCTAATTCACGGGACCAAGAAAATAAACCACTTGAATGGTCAAAGTCAGCATTATTTCGTTTTTCGCTTATATCATCATCCGGGTATTCATCTGTACCGTTGTTATTAGTTATGTAAAAATCATTATCAGCGGCCAAATATTCACCAGCTATAAAGAAGTCATTTCCTTTAAAACTATCTGCCATAGAGGCCGCTATTTTTTTACTTTCAAAAGACCCCACACCAACCACAAGCTGCTTCTGCGGTTTGCCGCCCAGCTTACGGCTTTTGATGTTAATCGCACCACCAATTCCAGAATACCCTAATTGAACTGGCGCATTACCGCGATAGATTTCGATTTGTTCGACACTCCCCAAAGCAAACTGACTTAAATCAACCGAGCCGCCGAATGCTCCATTTAGTAACACACCATCAAGATACACGTTGACTTGCTTGGCACTAGAACCTCGAATATTTATCTTTGATGAAGAACCTAAACCACCTAACTGCCGTATTTGTATACCAGATTCTTTACGCAATACATCCGCTACAGTCGCTACTTTTGTATCGAAGTTTTCATAAGAAATAACGGTAACACTACTCGTTTGAAAATCTGTATCTATCTCATCTGCTGAGATACGAGCAGCAGTCACAATGACTGTAGGTAGGTGATCTTTTAATGAAGTCCCTGAGATATCTTGAGACTGCTTTTCAATTGCTGTTGTAATGTTAGCAAAAGGTAAAATAGCTGTTAAAGCAATCAAGAAAAAACGTTTATTCACATGCCACCGCAGAAAAGACAAAATAACGATAGGTGTAGCGAAGAAGGATTTGAAGACAGGTGCACGGAAAGCATCTATCAAATATCGCCCGCCGCAACACCATTAAGTAAGTTAAGGCAGGTCTCCGGGCTTATGAGTAGAAAATCTGGCAAAAATAACTTCCCATGCAAATGCATAGTGGTTATCACGTTAATCAAATACTAAAAAAGGCAATGTAGTATTAAAGTAATGTGTTTTTGATTAGCTCATTTACCGTTGCGGGGGCAGCATCGGAATTTAACCGATTTCCCATTTAATCTAGTAAACTATAATTGCTTAAAGAATGATCTAGATACCGTTAACAAGCGCGCGACTTTATAGATGTAGTAAATTTATGTCAAGAAATGCCCTGTATTTTATTTAACCATTCTCTAACGGATAGGACTACTTACATTAGCTCTGAACTTAAACTCAAGCGCTAAACCTACTGCCTCCAATGACAACCAATACACAGCTACTCTCTTAGTGTTACTGATATAATCTATATATTAAGAGTAAAAATGTAAATCAAGTTTCATTCGTTAATTAAAAGTCGACTATAGTATATATTGATTATGGTGTTTAATTTACTGTGTATCTACGACTAATAAAGTCGTGGGTATCTTTATTCGCTACTCAAGCTTGGTTGTCAGTTGAAAATAAAACTCACTAGCAAATGCTTAGAAAGCTTCAAATCATGCTCACTAGCATTATTTATACTAGCTCTAAGTAGCTTTATGCTTTCAACAACGTCAATTGCTGCAGAAAATAATATAGGGCATCACTGGATACCTGTAGATAACCATTGGGATTGGTTAAAAACCGGCTCTGACGAATGGTTAAAAGGTAGATTGCTTACCCTCTACGATAAAGAAATAGAGTTCGACAGTAACGAGCTTGGTATTGTTAGCATTGACTGGAAAGATGTCGCCTACCTCAGAACGGCCAAAACAAAGAGTTTGCGTTTAACAAATGGTCGAATTTTATTCGGACGCTTGATTAAGAAAGACGGTATGGTTCACTTAATTGGAACTAATGCCGAATTTGACTCAAAGCTAGTAATTTCGATTGCCGAAAGCGATAAAGATGAATGGAATTATTGGGATAATGAAATTGCGTTCGGTTTCAATTTACATACAGGTAATTCAGACGATGAAACTTATAGTGCAAGTTTAGATATGCAGCGACGCACTTCACTTTCACGTTTAAAAATTAACTACAGAGGCCTGTATTCAGAATCAAATAATATACAAACTGCCAACAACCATCGGTTCACTAGCTCAATAGATTGGTTTTTTTCACATCGTGCATTTTTCAGCCCTTTAAATTTTGAGTTTTTCCGAGATCCTTTCCAGAATACTGCTGAGCGTTATGCATATTCTGCACAAATTGGTTACTATATTATTGATGGCCTAGACCTTTATTGGGAAGTATCAGCCGGTCCTGGCTATCAAAACACTAAGTTTGTTCAAGTGGTAGCAGGGGAAAATTCTAATATTTCGACAGAGGTTTTAGAGTTAGTCACAGAGCTTGTATGGGATATAAACAATGATATCGAATACGAACTTCTTTACACTGGTCGATGGCTAGACAGTGACTCAGGGGGGCTCATTCACCACCTTGAATCGGCTTTTGATTTTGACATCACAGAGGAGCTAAAATTTAGAGTACGCTTTATCATAGACAGAATTGCTCAACCTACTCCTGATGATAATAGCGAGCGCCCCGAAAAAACAGACCGACGTTTACTTTTCGGTTTGGTTTATGCTTTTTAAGCAAAATTAACACGCTCAACTACTTAAACACCTAAAATAGTATTAGATATAAAACATGGATAATAAATATAATGGATTATAATTCGACCAAGCAATATCTTTTATCTAAACCGGCAGCACAAGAACACTACCCTTTTGGTGCTGACGTAATGGTTCCTAAAGTAAAAGGGAAAATGTTTGCAACCTTAAGCTTAAATAGTGGCGTGGCAAACATGAACTTAAAATGTGATCCGAACCATGCTTTTGAATTGAGAGATATCTTCCCAGCAGTGGTTGAAGGCTACCACATGAATAAAAAACACTGGAACACAATTATATTAGATGGCTCTATTCCCAAGGGTGAAATTGAACGCATGATTGATCACTCATACGGTTTAGTAGTTAAAAAGCTGAAAAAGGTTGAGCGTGAAGCACTTGAGCTATCTTATGGAAAAGATGTTCTATATCGAGATTAAATTGACTCCCGAATTATTTGCGTAAAGGCGTATATGTCCAAAATCTGCCATTGATTGAACGTCTTAAGACAACCTAGTATGGCATTTTACCCGGAGGCAACCACCAATCTGTAGTTATGGGAGAAGATCCGGCAGGGACCATAGGGTTTTTGAGGATAATTAACTTTCGAGCATCTAGGTTGGCTCGTGTGATGGTATATTCATAATATGTTTGGAAGAGCGCTTTATAAGATTTATCTTCTAAAGCGATCATCAATCCACGTTCGATTTTTTTAGCTAGCTCAGGCCTATGTTTACTAACAAAAAAATACACTGGGTGCGGGTAGTACAGCATAATATCATCTACAACGACAAAGTCATTAGGGTAGCGTCCTAGCTCATCCCATATCTCATTAACCCCCCGGTGAAAATAGTCAAATCTTTCACCTTTCAGCATTTTGAATAAACTATCGTAATGAACAGAAGTAACGACTTTTAAATCGTTCTCGGCATATACAGGAAGATCCCCCCAGAGCTCTCCGTGCCCACCAACAAATTGACGAAGCCCCTTTACACTACCTATTACCCTGATTTTTTCATTTAACGCAGGCTTTGCCAGTAACAGCCTTAAACCTAAAATCCCTTGATAGATTGGGATTTTTACAGGGATCATTACGGACTCTCTATGTAATGTCGTCGACATAAACTCTAAGTCCAATCGCCCTTCAATAACTAGATGCTCTCCTCTACCTTCGTTAATTTTTTGCGTCTTTGGGCCAATTATTTGGTAGTTTTCTCCAAGTTTACTTAGTGCTAAATCAAGAATTTGGAGGCCAAATTCATATCGGGCTTGTTGTTGGTAGTGCTTAACAATAACTGTATCTTCGGCCCACCCATAGGACACCAAGAATAAGGAACCAAGTAAAATTTTGACAACTAGGGAGAAAGCCATTGATTCTCTCCAAAAAGTATTTGTGATTAGTAATGCTCGAACAGAAAGTGAATCGATGCGAGGCTGATTCCGGTGTGCATGATTGGCACGACAAGTTGTAGCCGTTCAGGTGTTCTAAATGACTGTATCTTGTAGCACACAAGTTTTGCGCCCCTACCATTCACGGTAGCTATTGCCTATAGTTCGACCACTTAATAATAAGATAATAGTACACCAATTTATAAAGGTGCGTAATAAAACACAGAAAATAGAACGCGTAGCTCTTGAGCTTTCATATGGCAAAGATGTTTTGTATCGAGATTAAAAAGATAGCCGAATCAATACTGGAAAGCCGTATATGTCCGTAACGAATTCACTCACTCTATTTTTATTTAGATATTTCAACTTAACCTATTTAAGTTTCCAGCAACGCTCTTAAAGTGCTCCTGAATGATTTCTCTCAACACCGATAGCCAAATATTTTATGTTTGTATAACATAGACATCTATAATACTAGGGGGTCTGCCACTATCCGTTCTATTTGAAAAGTAGGGATATATTTTCACTCCCTGATATTCGAAGGCAAAACTAATTCAAATGATCTCAGCGGTCTAAAATATGTCGTTAGCGAGAAAAATCACTGTCTACGTATTACTATTCAGCGGCCTATTTACATTACTGGGTACAGGGCTTCAGCTATTTTTGGACTATAAGGAAGACTTTAGTCGAGTTGAGGCTACTATTGCGTTAATTGAAGCCAGCCATATCGATTCACTATCGCACAGTGTTTGGTTTTACGATGAGCTCAGTGTGGAGACGAAGTTATCAGAATTGGTGAACTTGCCTGACATTGCCTATTTGGAGCTTCTTGCGCCCCCGCAGTTATCAATAACAAAGGGACAACTACCGGAGCTTCATCTGCAAGTCATCAGAGAGTTTAAACTCTCTTTCCAAGTAGAAGCTGACGCAGAAATATTTCCTGTGGGTTCCTTGAAAGTCGTCGTTACATTAGAGCATATCTATCAAAGCCTATTGGACAAATTGTTTACCATACTACTTACACAAGCAGTCAAAGTTCTGTTTGTATCTATATTTATTACCTTTCTAGTTTATATGCTTGTGACTCGCCACCTAGAGAAAGTTAGTAAGTTTATGGCGATGACCACTCTGAGTTCACTCTACCAAACTTCAAGTCTGCAAGCGGATGAATTATCCCTAGACCGGAAAAATGCAAAAGACGAGCTCACTATACTCGTAAATTCTATAAATATTATGCGCTCGGATCTGAAAAAAGGCTTAGAAGAAAAAACTACGATAGAGCAGGAGCTTAATCGATTACGAAACTATCTTTCTAATATTTTTGATTCAATGCCTTCCGTGCTCATTGGTGTTGATTCTGAAGGAAAGGTTACCCAGTGGAACAATCGTGCACAATTAACGACATCAATTTCCGTTGATGAAGCCATTGGTCAGTCGCTTGAAAGTGTTTTCCCCCGGTTGTCTGGTGAAATGGAACGGATTAACCATACAATTTCAACAGGTAAAGAGGAGCGTGACCTCAAACGTAGCTTTCAGAAAAATGGAAAGCTTTGTTATGAAAACATGACCATTTACCCCTTGGTGGCTGATGGTGTTGAAGGTGCTGTAATTCGGCTGGATGATATAACAGAAAACAATACAAATGAAATTGCCTTACGTCGCTCACAAAAAATGGATGCGATTGGCCAGCTCACAGGAGGAATTGCCCATGATTTCAATAACATATTAGGCATTGTCATGGGCAACCTTCAAATATTAGAGATGAAACTCGTAGGAAATGATGACGCGCTAGCGCGAATTAAAAAAGCACTTAAGGGAACGCAACGAGGCGCGGATATCACTCGGCGGCTTCTCAGATTTTCTCGTTTTCAAACCCCTGATACCGAACTGACTGATGTAAATAAAATAATTCAAAATATGGACGAACTAGTAGCCAAGTCGCTAACCGTATCTATCGAGCTTCAAACTTATTTATCGGAGGACTTATGGTCTGTAAATGTTAATCCTGGTGATTTTGAAGATACCATTCTTAACCTTTCACTGAACGCCAAAGACGCCATGCCCAAGGGCGGTTCGTTGGTTATTGAAACGTTTAACAAAGTGCTCGATTATAACTACGTTAGATACAGTCCAGAAAGTAAGGCCGGTGATTTTGTCATGATTTCTGTGAGCGATAATGGAGCAGGAATGACTGAAGAAACCAAGAATAAAGTTCTTGAACCTTTTTTTACTACCAAAGAACAAGGTAGAGGGACTGGCCTTGGTCTAAGTATGGTTTATGGCTTCGTTAAGCGTTCAGGGGGGCATATTAAAATCTATTCGGAAGTAGGAGAAGGTACAACATTTCATTTATTTCTACCTAGAGCGGAAAAGGCTGCTGAAATAACTGTGAACAAGGAGCATCCATTTACAGAATTACCAAGAGGTACGGAGACTATTCTAATTGTCGACGATGAAGTTGCACTGATAGATATCGCGGCAGAATACCTCACTCATCTGGGCTACTCTGTATTAACAGCTTTTGATGCCAAGCAAGCTTTAAAACTAGTAAACGTTAACAAGCATATTGATCTGATATTTTCTGACATCATTATGCCTGGCCGTTTGGATGGTTATCAACTGGCAGAAATTATCCATCAGGAACGTCCGACACTTAAAATACTACTGGCAAGTGGCTTTACAAAAAAACGCGAGGACTCAATGGGAGTTGCAAACGAGTATTTGCTTGGGCTGGCAAAAAATCGCTTACATAAACCCTATACCCAATCAGAACTAGCGATCGCTATTCGTAGCACTCTAGATGAAAGTTAAATATCGACTCTTTTTGAAGGGGGCCTGCACGGAAAAACCTGCCAGTTTCCACATTAAAAAAGATCTAGGGAATAACGGCGTTTAACCCTTCGGCAATTTAATAATAAATGTTACACCTTGCTCAACTGCGTAGTCTAAAACGATAGTGCCTCCCATTTTCTGAGACACAATATTATATACTATGTGCAAACCTAACCCTGTCCCACCCTTCCCTCTTTTAGTTGTAAAAAAAGGATCGAAAATCTTTTTTTGATTATCCCTGGGGATTCCTCGTCCATCATCATTATAACGAATAATTACTTCGCTTGACTCAGTTGTCTCAATATCAATCATTATTTTTCCTTCCTCTACATCCTCAAAACCATGCAGTAGAGAGTTAATGATTAAATTAGTGAAAATTTGCGTGAGCGCGCCTAAAAAGGACTTTATTTGCAATTTATCATCACACTTTACTGTAATGGTGTGGCAAGTATTCTTTAGCTTGGGCCCCAGACTCCATATTATTTTGCCCAAATACTCTTTGAGCAATATACTTTGTTTTTCTTCATTGGTTTGATCAACTGCGACCTGTTTAAAGGTTTTTATTAATTCCGAGGCTCTGTTTAAATTCGTCAAGACTATTTCAGATGCGTCTCTTATATGCCCAAGATTATTTTCAAAATCATTTTTACTCATACTAGCACTTTGGTGCAGATTGATGAGTTCATTAGTTGTATCATTTAAATGTGACGCTGCAGTCACTCCAACACCAATCGGTGTATTTATTTCATGAGCTATTCCCGCTACAAGCCCCCCTAGCGATGCCATTTTCTCTTGGGAAGTTAGAAGGTCCTGAGTCTGTTGTAAATTTTTCATTGATTCCGTTAACGCATCATTAACGGCCTTTAATTCAATATTTTTTTCTTTAAGTTCTATTTCCACACATCGGCGTATGTCAATTTGCTCTATTAAACCTTCGTTCGCTGCTCTAAGCATAGAAGGACTAGGTAATGCTAACGCCTTGGGTAGTAAAGGAAACAAAGCGATAGCTGTTAATACAGACAATACAGCGGTTACAGCTTTAACCAACCCTGTAACCCAATAAGCAGGATGCCATACTGTCACCACAGCTAAAAAATGAGTAAGACCACACGCAATAATAAAAAACCCAAATAACAAAAATACCCAACTGAACGGCAGATCCTTTCGTTGCTTTACAAAGGCTACCAAGCTAATTGGAATAATTGAATAAGACAAGAATATGGCAAAATCCGAGACAACATGCATGACCAGAAGCTCAGGCTTCCAAAGGTAGCAATGTCCATGTGGCATAAATCCTTCAGTTGAAAATATGACCTCAAACCACTCAAACATAGACACATCTCCTAAAGGTACTTCAAGCACTTAAAGTTCAATGAAGCCACCTTATTGGGTCAAATAAAATTATTAAGGATTTAATAAAAATACTAACTTTCGGGTACCCAAAGAATCATTCACCGTTATGAAGCAAATGTGTTTCTTATGATATAAATAGACGACAAACGCTTCAGTTGCAAGATAACTTAATACCTAAGGCGTCTAATATTGAGGTTGATTAGAAAACACTGGAACACAGTTATATTGGATGGTCTATACCCAGTGGAGAAAAAGAACGTATGATTGACCATTCTTATTCTTTGGTTGTAAGAAAACTCAAAAAGGTAGCGCGTGAATTATCTTATGGGCTGAAAGTTTTGTTCATGGATTAAAGATTGACTAAATTTTGAACCTTACATTAGGTCAATAAAAAACTCTAACGAGAACCTTAGGCACTTGTCGCACAGGTATGTTGGGCAACTACATTAAGGATTTCTTCAAAGCTAAACGGCTTATGCATCACGCCATCCATCCCTGACTCAAGACATTGTTTTTTTACATCGTCTGAGGTACTTGCTGTTATAGCAACAATGGGTACACGACTAACCATTAACTCAGATTCTATCGCGCGAATTGTTTCGACCGCTTTAAATCCGTCCATTACAGGCATCAAACAGTCCATTAAAATAGTATCAACTTTGTTTTCTTTAAATAACTGAACAGCTTCTTCTCCATTTTCAGCCATCAATAACTGTACACCAGAGCCATCAAAAGCCATCTTAATGATCTCTCGATTTATTTGAGTATCTTCAGCCACAATTATTTTTTTACCGACTAAACTTACACTTTGTGTTTTTGAATGACTATTTTGACTCTCATCACTATGAACCGATTGAACCTCACTCAAGGCTGGCGACAGTATTATTTTGAACTGACTGCCTTTACCCAGCTTGCTGGTAACATCAATCCTTCCCCCCATTAACTTAATAATTTGACTGCAAATACTCAACCCTAAGCCTGTGCCCCCAAAACGACGCGTTGTAGAAGGGTCGTTTTGAGTAAAAGCTTCAAATAATCCTTCTATTTTTTCTGGTTCAATGCCGATTCCTGTGTCAGCTACAGTTATCGCTATCTCAACTTTATCTTCCGTTTGGCGATATAGATCCAAACTGAGTTCAACTAAACCTGATTCTGTAAATTTGACCGCATTATTAATCAAATTCATTAAAACTTGCTTTAACCGTGTATCGTCAACGAGCACTTTTGGGTAATCAGTCTGATGATAAACTGATTTCACCTCTAGGCTTTCAGATTTATCCACACAGCCTGAGTAAATATCCACTACTTCATTTATGAGTACTTTCAAATCACAATTAACAGCATGTAACTCCACTTTATTTGATTCAAGTTTTGAGAAGTCTAAAATTTCATTGATGATCGCTAATAGTTGTCTGCCTGAGCTGTCAATCATATTCAGATAATTAACTTGGTCATCACTTAGTTGTGTTTTACGCATTTGTTGCGCAACACCCAAAATACCATTCATGGGCGTTCTTATTTCGTGACTCATAGTGGCTAAAAATAGACTTTTTGCATTATTGGCCATTTCGGCTTTTTCTTTTTCTTTATTTAATAATGCGTTGTGTTTTTTAGACAAAACACCATAATCTTTCAACATTTTCTGCCGTTCTACTTCGGAGTTATTTACAGCACCTTGAAGAACAAGATACGACATACCATTAGACATTTTAACAACCGAGGTATTGAAGTCGACTGTGTTTTTTCTGGACTTAATCTTTACATCACTACTGAAACGAAATTTCCGCCCCTTCTTTATCGCACTTTGAATACGCTTAACATTAGCTTCTGAAATGTAATCTGATAAACAATCTCGATCAGGAGAGAGATCTAGCCAGCTTAATAAAGTTGAATTCGCTTCTACAATACACAAACTGTCTAACTCGCATATACCAACTCCTTGGTCTAGATCATCCAATAATTCAGAAATTAGAGAGTTCATATTATTTCAACACCATACGTAATGATAATTACCTTTGTTTATGCTGTTACAACCTGATCTTGAAGAGCAGCCACAGCACTCATAATCGTTACGATGTCTACGTCTTCCACACCAGCTTCTTCCAATGATTCTTCTAGTAGCTCAGCGACCTCATTAAAGTCAGGAATAGTAATATTCAACTTTGCATGGGCTTTTTTCATATCAAGGCCTTCATATCTATCTGGCCCACCAAGAACTTTAGAGATAAAATTTGTTTGGTGCGTAATTAATCTCTCCATATTAATTCCATGGAAATAGTGCTCTACTTGATCTGAGTCTAAAACCTTCTGATAAAAACTTTTTACTACTTTAGTAAAAGTATCAAACCCACCATATTTATCAAACAATGTTTCAGCCATTCCATATTTTCCTTTTATACATTATTTATCGACTAAAAATAGTATAGCTAGGAATTAGGTGTTTGCTAGGCTTGACGAACTTTGAACATAATTAATCAACTCAAAATGAGCTTAAATAAAGAACGTGAAGTGCCTAAATAAAGTGATGGGAAAGTTGATTGGTATCGTAGTTAATTTTTTGTATTTGTCCCAAAACCTAATTAAACGAATAAGCTCTTAGAGAATTATAAAAAATTCTGAAATTACTATTATATCTACAAATGATAACGGCTAAACAGGAATACTTTATGTAAGCTTAATCGGGTTAAATTCACTGTAATTCTTCAAGTACCTGACGCCTTATTTTTTGGAGTAGCCCCTCGTGCTGCATACGACGTAAAACACTTTCTATCTTGGGAATCATCGCTTCATTTTTAACGTGTAAATAGTGAAACAGCGGATAAACTTCAATAGATGGTTCTAATATATTTAAGTGCGAATAGTTCAAGGCTTTCATTCCATTTAACCCGTTGGAACGCGTAACAACAATAACATCCAACCGACCATGCTCTAACATATTAAAAAGAATTTTATTGGAGTTTACAATTTGACGGTTCATGCCAAAAGTCCCATTTTCACTAAATCGAATTCCCCGCCTAATGCCAATTTCAAAAGGTCGTAAACTTTTCCAGCCGTCAATTTCAAAGTTAAGATTTTTCGTTATTACTACACCCTCAAGATAATTAATAGGAATACTCAAAGGGATAAGATTTGGAAGATTTTTATTCATGCCTTTTAAACGAAAAAGTTCACCATCAAACTTACCGGCATTCGCTTCAATTAAGGACCTCTTTGCTGGCAAAGGTATTATATTTATTTCAACACCAATACGTTTGTAAGCCTGAACCATAACAATGCTGCTCACTTTAGCATTGACTGAATTTTCGATTGTAGAAAAAACAAGCTTAGTTTGAGCTTGCGTATAGGATACCTTGAGTGAAAGGCAGAGTAATACAATTAGGGTCGCTAGAGTGGGTAATTGTTTGTCTTTCATTATTTACCTCCCTAATTAATAGAATCATTAAAAGTGGTACTGTAAATTTGGTACTCCCCCTTTAGATAATAACTTACTATCTATGTAGTTATAAATATTCTTTATAGAGAGCCTGAGTAATGCTATCTGAAATAAATAGGAACTAAAGGAAGGTATCCATAACCTTTTTGTAATCCACCTCACATTGACGACGGGCATAACGCTACGAGCTGCAATTGAGGTTAAGTTAAATATTTACTTAAGCTTGAGTGCAGCGCTGCTTTAATAATCGGTTTGCATAAGTAATCAGCCATTCCTGCTTTCCGAGCATTCGCAATATCACTCTCCATAACATGTGCTGAGATGCCTATAATAGGAGGGGTCTGATCAAGAAATAGCTTATGTATACGACGAGTAGCTTCGAGCCCGTCCATACCCGGCATTTGAACATCCATTAATATCAGGTCATATTTGTGCTCAGTACAAAGATGTATAGCTTGAATGCCGTTATTTACTTGATCCACAAGTAAGCCCATATTGCTTAGTTGCTCATACATAGCTTTCAGGTTTATAGCGTTATCATCTACCAAGAGTACCCGCCCTGAAAACTTTATCGCTAACAATGATTTTTCCTGCTCAATGGTATTTGAACGACATAAGTTAATTAAGCGCTGATGGCTGAGTGGCTTATGTACAACATCCACTTTATCTCTTAAAGCTTCAGGTAGCTGTTGACCGGACCAGGCCAGCCAAATTAAACGCTGATTTACTGAGTGAATTACCTCACTTAGTTGTATTAATACATTCAGACCTAACAGGGAATCTACCAGTATTAAATTGTAGCCTTTCAAGTCATCCATAGTTTGACTAGCGCTGTGAGCAAAATGGCAACCAAATTGACTTGAATGAAATTCAGACTCTAACCAATGCCCCAGAATCTTAGATTCTGTAAAGGCTATAGGTTTTATGTCGGAAGGGATTATTTCCTGAGCTAATAGACTTTGTGATTGAATAAGAGCGGCCACATAAAACGAAAACTCAGAACCCTTTTCATCCGAATAGTTTAATACCAGATCACCATCCATCGCACGGCAGATTTGTTGTGATATGGGTAAGCCTAAGCCTGTTCCACTGTAGTGGCGTGTTGTGGAGTTATCTACCTGCTGGAAGATTTCAAAGATTCGAGCTTGCGCGTTACGTGGAATTCCGCAGCCGCTATCCGCGACATGACCAGACAATAATTCGTCTTTCCAGCTTAATGATAGCTGTATTCCGCCATGCTCTGTAAATTTTATTGCATTCGCAATAAGATTGATCAAGACCTGCCGCAAGCGTACCGCATCCAATTGAAACGTAGCAGGCAGGGATGAATCCAGATGGATCACTAAATCGAGTTGCTTATCTGCGAGGTGTGGGGAAAAAATCTGAATAATATCATTAAAGAATGTACTAGTTTCTACCAATTCGGGTTTCAACTTCATGCCACACGCTTCAATACTGGCCAAGTCGAGTATTTGATTCACAGTATCTAATAATATGTCTGCACTTTGCTTGCTCATTTGAACGTATTCACGCTGCTCTTCCGATAACTTGGTTGCCAATATCAGGTCATTCATGCCGATCACCCCATTTATTGGTGTACGCAATTCATGACTCATGTTGGCTAGAAACTGGCTCTTTATTTCACTAGCAGTATTTGCTTTCTGGGTTGCTTCAACTAAGTTCTTTTCCAGTTCCGCTGCTCGCTCAATATCTACTTGTAATTGCAGATTTAGTTCATGCAACTCGCCATTCATTTCCGTATAAGTGCGGCGGTAAACAATAGCAAGCGGGATGGCTAATAACAGCATAGATAAACAGATCAGCACAACCCATAATACCCTGTTCAATAAAGAGTCTTGTATTACGGTAATGTCCATATCTGCCGCTGCAACATAGGGAAGGCCTCCCGGGGATTTCATCGGAACCAAGATAGTTCGGAATAAGCCCCAACGGTCACCGGCCGTGACATACACAGGTTTGGTCGCTGTCATCGCAGAAAAATATTGTGGCGCGCCTTCTGGATAGGTGGTCCAATAGGTTACGACTTGATCTTTTTCAATGTCTTCTTGCGTGTAATTACAAGACGTGAAGTAAATCAGCCCCTCTTCATCCATAATATAAGTGTATAGGTACGTTAAGTCTCCAGTGCGAGCGTGCTGTGACATTAATTCTAGGTGATGTTTGTCCTGAATTTCAGAAATAGCATGCTCAGAACGAGCTTTGTCATGAAAATCATCAGGAAGAATCGCTGGAATATTATTTGCTGCGGCTAACAAGCGGGCATCGATATCATGCAAATACCGCTGCTGCTCAAGCCAATAAGTTGTTGTAGTGATAGCGACTACACCTAAGGTGTAAAGTAACATAGCGATTAAGAAACGTCTTGACCGTAATATCAATCTATTATCCTGTTATTGTATTTATAACCTTTAAGCTAGATAACTTTAATTGTAGATCATGGTGAATAGAAAAGATGAAAATATCAATAGGCGACCACTTATTTTCACTACCTACCGATTGTAATTTTAGTCATTCAAATAAATATAGAATTACGAACCATAACGACTTAACAATAATAGGATTGAGCCATAACCAGCACAACACTCAAACAAAGTTTATTAGTTTTAAAATTCAAGTATTGATCATTATGACTGTAATTCCACTCTCTGATATGACTTTTTATATAATGTGTTTCCGGTTAAATTTGTCATCGACAGAGACCCTGCCGGTTTTTATTGTATTAAACATATGCTCGAAGACCAAGCCGACTTGATCGTGACCATCATCCAAGAAATATGAATGCCCCTTTGGAAAGTCATAAGTATTATTAAAATTATCGCAATCAATTGCGTAAACGTTAGATTGAACTTTATCCATATCTTCAGGCCCAGTATGACCAAGTCGTCTAGATGCCACTTTATTCTTTAAATTTGATATTTTACTTGATCTTAGTGCAAGATCGTCTGACGCATAGTATACCGACACATTCCTAGAAGCCTGGCTAATTAAGCGCCCCTCTTGTCCGCACTCAAGTGACTCATTCACAACATCAGCGGCCATCAAAATTGTATTTCTAAACAATAATGGCACGCCATTGGCTAAGTCATATTTATTCCATACTGAAAGCGTTTCCCTATAAACTCTATTTCCCATCGAGTGTGCAAGTATATTAATACGCTTAAGACAGGGCGCATCTTCAGGTGATTTATCTCTCCATGCCATGAAAATTTGAAGTGCACGTGAATAAGCAAACGCACTTTGATCTGCTGATTTTTGATCATCCCAATAATCTTTAATAATCCCCGCATCATTGTCACATGGCCAAATCAAGGGTACTACTTGTATTAAATTTTGCTCTTTAGAATCAAAATATTTTTGTAGTTTTTCTACTCGAGGAAAAATATCAGGCTCTGGTAAGTTTGAGAAACCATGTACATATAATAATATTTGTTGAGCATGACTCTCCTTCAGTTTTGACATCAATTCGTTCGAACCAATTTCAATATAATTATTTTTCTCTTTGCGCTCGCAACAATAAATAGAATTTGATGGTGAATTCTTACCTAAGTCAAATTTGTATGCACGTCCTAGTTTCGTTCGTATCGATCCCTGTGGTTCTCTATTTGTAATAAACAGCATTCTCAACCTCCATATTGTGATTTTATTTTTTACTATTTGTAAGTACTGATCTCATTTCTAACATAGGGTCTTTAAATGATAATGTACCTGCTTTTTCCTAAGCATAGTTGTCATCCCTCCCCCTCTTTTTGTATATAAAAAAGAATATTAAGCAACGACAATTACATTGCCCGCAATATAATTAAAAATTTGAGGAATTTATATGAACTAATACCCTTTATTAAAACTCAAAATCAGATTT
>Ga0105348_1000461_pt1 | contig 30274 bp, 25 predicted proteins | sample EN8Hudsemesocosm_2_FD_83504 | JGI IMG/M metagenome (GOLD analysis project Ga0105348, IMG submission 83504) | Methane-oxidizing microbial communities from mesocosms in the Hudson Canyon - EN8C Hudson Canyon | ecosystem: Environmental > Aquatic > Marine > Cold seeps | place: Hudson Canyon... | reverse complement strand
CGCTCCTGCCTGTAACTAAAAAGCATTCATTCAAAAGTACAGAGTTTTCTTATACTTAGCCTGCTGGCGTGCTATTTAGACAGTGACTATACTCATTGGAGACTCCTTATTACGGATACAGACGTTTCTACTTTGCAGAGGTCGCCTTCAACTCTTTGCTAGAGCGACAATACAACCAATGAGAATACCTCTTGTAGACAAGAACTATGCTTTCATTAAGTCCTAAAAACCACAAACCTAAGAGCATTATTTTCTTAGCTATGTGCTTTCTTTTCGCTCTAGGATCACAGGCTGAAACCATTGCCCTCAGCGGAATCATTCGATGTCCCTATGTTTGCTCTCAGGAAGAAAATAAAAAAGGTTATATTATCGATTTTGCCGAAGCTATCTTCTCGCAAAACAATCACACTCTAACTTTTATGGAGCTTCCTTGGTCCCGCGCACTGAGCAATGCTAAACGCGGAGATCTTGATGGCTTGGCTGGCGTCTATTTTAGAAACGTACCCAGCTTTATCATTCCGAAAAAGGAGCAGGGTTTCTCAGAGCTGCATTTCTTTGTAGAACGGGATTCTACGTGGAACTTTGAAGGGTTCAATTCGCTTCAAAAAATCAGCATAGGCGTCACGAGGGATGTTTCTTATGGTCCGATTGATAGTTATATCGACCGATACAAGAATGACAAACGCTATATCAATACCGTTTCTGGAACAAGCACTCTGTCACGCACGGTAAAAATGATATTAAGCAAGCGTACGACAGCCACGCTGGAAGATCTTCACGTTATGCGCTACCACCTTCATAGTAATAACCAGACAACTAGCCTTAAAGCAGCGGGTTCTTTAAGTGGCGACAATCTATATATTGCATTTCCACCCAGCAATAATAAATCTCTAGAACTCTCCACTATGATTGCGGAAGGTATGGAGAGACTGCGAAGCACAGGTGAACTTTCGAAAATAATGAGCAAATATGGTTTAACGGACTGGAGATTCCACCCGGAGTAATTATCCATGAAAGAAAAACTGTTTATCGTATTTTTTCTATTTATCTTGGCGTTCGCTAGCAATACCTATAGTCAGGGTCCGTATTACATTCGCTATGTCACCTCAAATAGCGTCGGCAGTCATCAGGGTTTCCACCTCACTAACTTTAAACGGCTTGTAGAGAAATATTCCAATGATCAAATAAAAGTCCTGCTTATCATGGATGGGAAGTACGGCAGTGAACACGATAATGTAATGGGCACAGCAAAAGGCGACATAGAGATGTGTGTTCTCGCCGTAAATAACGCCACCATATACGCACCCATCGTGGGCGTGATGACTCTCCCCTATATTTTCCCACACAGAGAAGATGCGATCAGACTATTTAAGCATCCAATTATGGAAGAGATGAACAAGGAGATGATACGAACTGCCAATTTCAGAGCGCTGTCATGGATTGTAGGGGGCTATAGAGTCCTCAGCAACTCGAAGAAAGAAGTCAAAACTCCCGCTGACCTACAAGGACTACGAATCAGAGTACCACTTAATGATATTATGCAGGCGACTTATCGGGCCTGGGGCATTGAACCGATCCCTTATGCCTGGAACAAGGTTTTTGATGGCCTAAAAACTGGTTTTTTTGATGGGCAAGATAACCCCTATTCCGATGACCTCAACATGCCTAACTCAAATGGACAATTTCACACTGTACAGAAGTACATTACCAATATTCACTATATTATGTGGACCGGTCCGGTATTGATCAATGAAGACTATTACCAGAGCTTACCGAAGAAGCTACAACAAGCCGTTAATCGTGCAGCTAAAGATGCGGCGAAACTAGAGTGGCAATGGATCGACAAATCAAACCAGAAGTTATTGGGCTTCCTCATGAATAAGGGCCTTAAATACACGGAACCCGCTGACAACGAAAAAGAATGGATCGCAAAAGCAAAAACAGTATGGCCTCTGTTCTATGATCGGATTGGAGGAAAAGCCTTTGTTGATCGAGTGGTGAAGGTTATTGAAGAAAATTAGTTATACCCTCAAAGACCTAACGAACAATAGTTCATGATAAATATGACCAGATGGCATCAATAACTAATTCACATTATTCTCCCTCACTTCTACTACCACCCCCCCTTTAGCTCACAGTTTAACCAACTGACATACATAGACTTTTCAAGAATCTATACATACCGCATAAGATTGCATTTAAGCCCGACGAATAACTTTATGTTAACTCGTGCAGTCTACTTACACGCTAGTTACACCCACCCCATAGCTTTTTAGTTAAGAATTCATGCATTATTAACAAATAGGCATAATTAGCAGAACAGGTACGTTCGTACATTCATAAGAATAAATAGGTTCATATGCAGCGGTCTGTGATAAAAAATGAAAATCAACTTAAAATTGATTTTCAACGTATTAGTGTTTTGTACGGAAACGGTCTTCTTACGGTCTGCGGGTCGCTACTAGCAACCTTCACGCTTTTCCTCGCATTAAACAATAGCTTATCTGATTCTGCCTTAGATCAATGGGCAACTATATCCACACTTAGCATTATGCCTCGCTTGGTTTCCGTATGTGTATTTTTTCATTTTCAAAAAAACAGAAAAACAACACAAGAGGATATTTCAGTTTGGGAAAAAGTTTGGTTTTACACAGCCATTTTTCCTGCAACGTCTTTCGCTATTATTCCCTTCTACGAATTTCATAGTAACGAATTAGTTTGCTTGCTATTCATCGGGGTTGTTATTGGCGCCTTATGTTCCGGAGCCATTATTACAGCAACGACGACATTGATTCCCGCACTAGTTTTCATAAATATAATTATTCTTCCATTTATTGCACGCTGCTTTGTCGATAGCAGCTATTATTTAGCTGTCATGGGGTTATATTATATTTGCTTTTATTGTGTATTTAGCTACCTAGCTGTTGTTTCACACAAAGTCATTAACCAGAACATTATCTTACATATCGAAAATAAGGACCTATCACTAAAGGATCCACTTACTGGTTTATGGAATAGACGAAAACTATATACGGAAAGCGATTCATCCCTCAAAAGCCATTTTGTTAAAACCAACACCCTATTTACTAATAGCATTGGCGTCGTAGTAATCGATATAGATTTTTTCAAGAACTATAACGACAAGCATGGCCATCAAGCTGGGGATGAAGCTCTAATATCCGTTAGTGAGTGCATTCAACAGGCAATTCGTAAAACAGATTTAGCGATCAGATATGGCGGTGAAGAATTCGTAGTAATTTTTCCAAACACCAATCTCAAAGAAATGAAAAATACAATGGATAGAATATTCACCCGCATTGAAGATGATTCTCCCATAACCATCAGTGCTGGAATAGCTGTCCTTGATAATGACGCCAGTATCGAACAGCTAATAAATCGTGCAGATAACGCATTATATGGTGCAAAGGAGAATGGGAGAAACCAATATATTGTCGCGGCTTAATTCGAAACCATCCACTAAGTTCTTTTCCATCCATAAAAAAGGCGGGATAACCCATTCAGTTCATCCCGCCGTCTTCGATTCAAGCAACTAATTTAAACAACTATTTCAGCCGAGAGTTTCAACAAACTTAGCAGCAATATCCTTATCGAAATAAGCCATACCAAGCTTCTTCAAATACTCCGTTCGATCGGCCTTCATCAGATCTATATCAGGTACACCCGCATCATTGTCTTGGTACAACTTAGCCAAGAAAGCCATATAAGCTTCACCATCTTTGACCATGAGCAAACTTGCAGCACCAACATCAGGCTTAACTTTCGCTAACTGGCTTTCAGGAAGTTTAATTTCGAGAACAACGGGGCGTTCTTCTCCCTCGACACGCACACTACGACGACGCACCGCTTGTTGCGCCCAGTAATAAGCGAGTTCTTTACTCTGCGTCAAAAACACAGGTTCTCTTTGCTCCGTATAATTGTTGCCAATAGTTGCCATCGTGCTTTTAGCCGCTTGATTCATTTCCTTGTCACCAGAGCGCTTCAAACCTCCGCCCTTGATTAAATGGACCAAGGCTGATGAAGTACCGTGATACCACACATCGCTGGTAGCGAAGCCATCGTTTGTTAAAAGATCTCTGGCATCTTGCAGGTAACTAGGCGTATCACTCATGGTTTATTTCACCGGCTATGAATTAATAAATAATTAACTAAATTGTAGTTCAGACTCACTCTTTTTAAAGAACTCAAATAAGACTCAGATACTCAAAAGTCAGCCCTTTAAAAAGAACACGCAGTACTTAAAAAAAATTTATAAAAGCACTTAAAAAAGGCGACGCTCTTAATAATAAGAGGTCGCCCCTTTATTGCCATGAAAGGCATGTATCCTAGCAATGCAGGAGCAATTGCTAGGACGAAACACATCAAGCTAGCAGTTAGAGCTAAGCTTGACTAACTAGCCTCAAATTAAGAGAACTGGTTAGAAGTGTTTTTTGCACCACCAGCTTTAAGCGCGTTCTCACCAGCAAAGTATTCTTTGTGGTCATCACCCATGTCAGAACCTGACATGTTTTGGTGTTTAACACATGCGATACCTTGACGGATCTCTTTACGCTGTACGCCAGCAACATAACCCAACATACCAGCTTCACCAAAGTACTCTTTCGCTAGGTTATCAACAGACAATGCAGTCGTGTGATAAGTAGGAAGAGTGATTAGGTGGTGGAAGATATTCGCTTCGCGAGCAGTGTCAGCTTGGAAAGTGCGAATACGATCGTCAGCGCGAGCAGACAATTCAGTTTCGTCATACTTAGCGTTCATTAGCTCAGCACGATCATATGCAGAAACGTCTTCACCCGCTTCAACCATAGCGTCGAACGTTTGTTGACGGAAGTTAAGCGTCCAGTTGAAAGAAGGCGAGTTGTTGTAAACTAGCTTCGCATCAGGAATCTCTTTACGCACTTCGTTCATCATGTCGGCGATGTCTTGAACGTTTGGAGTCGCAGTTTCGATCCAAAGAAGGTCAGCGCCGGCTTTGAGCGCTTCGATGCTGTCAAATACGCAACGCTCTTCACCCGTACCTTGACGGAATTGGTATAGACCAGAAGGTAAACGCTTAGGACGAACAAGCTTGCCGTTACGGTTGAAGCATACATCGCCTTCAGCCATGTCAGCTACGTCGATTTCTTCAACGTCTAGGAAAGCGTTGTATTGGTCACCTTGATCGCCCGGCTCTTTAACCACAGCGATTTCTTTAGTCAGGCCAGCACCTTCAGAGTCAGTACGTGAAACGATAATACCGTTGTCGATACCTAACTCTAGGAAGGCATAACGCAATGCGCGAATCTTAGAATGGAAGTCAGCGTGAGGTACAGTTACTTTACCGTCCTGGTGACCACATTGCTTTTCATCAGCAACTTGGTTCTCGATCTGAAGTGCACAAGCACCCGCTTCGATCATTTGCTTAGCCATGAGGTAAGTCGCTTCAGCGTTACCGAAACCAGCATCGATGTCTGCAATAATTGGCACAACGTGAGTTTGATGATTATCGATCTGACCTTGAACTTCAGCCGCTTTAGCTGAATCGCCAGCTTCGGTAGCTGCGTCTAGAGCACGGAAAAGACCGCCTAGTTCACGAGCATCAGCTTGACGTAGGAAGGTGTATAGCTCACCAACAAGAGAAGCAACAGTAGTCTTCTCGTGCATAGATTGGTCAGGAAGAGGGCCGAAATCAGAACGTAGTGCTGCAACCATCCAACCAGAAAGGTATAGGTATTTACGATCAGTGGTGCCGAAGTGCTTCTTGATAGAGATCAGTTTTTGCTGACCTACAAAACCGTGCCAGCAACCTAGAGACTGTGTGTACTTAGTTTTGTCAGCGTCAAAAACTTCCATATCTGCACGCATAACGTCTGCAGTGTATTGAGCGACATCAAGACCAGTCTTGAATTTGTTCTGTGCACGCATGCGAGCTACTGATTCTGGGTTGATTGTGTTCCAAGAGTCACCAGCGGCTTCTACTACGCCTGCTGTTGCTTTGATGTCTTCTTGATAAGCTGACATGGTTTATCCTTTAAATTGGATGGGTGAAATGCTGAAAATGCTCTCAATTAAGCAGCACTTTTAGCGATATTAAGAGTACGGTGGAGGATTCTAGTCAAAGAGGCGGAATAAATAAAATATATATGAAACATATTCGGTATCATTTAAATAAATAGTGGGTCAGACCGACGACACTAAATCCTATAATTTCAGTTAACCACTTGTTAAATAAGCGTTTATTACTACTAGCGAAAACCATGTAGTCGCCAGGGTTGATGATAAAGCTTAGATTGCAGCTACACCCTAATACTTGTGAAAATCCTGACAATAGAGATTAAAGACACATTCAGTCGCATTAGCACTAATTCTGGATCCCGTGTCTCTTAATAATGGCGTCATATACACCACTGACCTTAATACGCTTCAGCGCTTCATTAAAACGCTGAGTAAGCGCCTTTGCATTGGGGTACTTGCGCGACACCATTAAGTAGCTCCCCGCTTCCTCTTGATCCCTTTCTATCCCCCGCTTCATAGCCGCAAAGCTTCGAACCTCATCGGGGTAGAATTCATTGATCGCTTGCCACCCCCCCACTACATCCATAGGCACCATATCAACCCGACCTTTCCTCAGCATTTGAACCATCTGCTTACGGTGATTAACCACATACACATCCAGACCAGCCGCTTCGAAAATCGGTAGATAAAAGTGCCCTCCTTCCCCACCAATTCTAAAAGACTGAAGATCCTCCAACTTGCTATAGGAAACATTCGCACTATTCGGTTTGTAATAAAAGAAAACTGTCTTAGTCATCAGAAATGGATCGCTAAAATCAAAACTTTCTAAACGTGTATCGTTTTTTGCGTAGGGAAATGCAGCAAAAACATGGCCGACTTTCGTAACTTTCTCCGTTCTCTCCCATGGATGAAAATCATACTGCGGTGTCATACCCATTTCATGCACGACAGCCACCACAATTTCCCCGGCAACACCATGGTTCTCCAAACGTTCAGAAATATAGGGCTCCCACTCACCAGTAGCCAATGGCAGTATTCCCTCTGCTTTTAGATTTTCCGCACTAAAGCAGCACAAAAATGTAACTAAGAGATACCGAATAACGCCTTGCCTCATAACATCCTGCCTACTTGAGCATATAAGTTACCTTTATTTATAAAACTATAGCCCATGGGATATAAACGTTAGCAGTCCAATATCAGCTTTTTAAGCCATTGATGCCCCTTATCTCTGTTCATGGCCTTATGCCAAATTAAGTAGAAAGGCATCAGGGGCAACGCTAACGGCAACGGAAAAATATTTAACTGATGCTGGTAAAGAAAAAAATCAGCCATTTTTCTCGGCACAGTAGCAATCCCCTCAGTTTGCATTACTAAGGTTGGAATAGCCGTATACTGATGCACCTCAGCCATGAGCTTACGTTCACCACCCTGCTCACGCATAAGGTTTTGAAAAAACTCACGCTTATCGTCACCAATGGCGACAATTATGTGTTTTTCGTCAAAGTATTGTTGACGCGATAACAACTCACTAAGCCTTGGATGGTTTTTACGAGCGATAACCACCATTTCCTCTTGTCCACAGAGACAGGCGTCCAAACGAGCATCCTCCGGCAGTTGGAAATCAAAGCAGAAATCAATCTCCCCATCTTTGAGTAACGTAATACCCTCTCCATGTTCATCTGCATAGGATTGTAGATTGATGAAAGTCTCAGCCTGATTCACCTTGTTCAACAACGCCGGCAACAGACTCAGCTCACCATAACGTCCGAAGGCAATTTTGAATTCTCGGTTAGACCTGCTTGGGTCAAAAGCCTGCTCAGGATCGAGTGCTTCTTGAATGAGCGACAACACCTCTCGAATCGGCCCAGATAACTCCTCTGCACGAGGGGTGGGCTTCATTCCATTACGGGTTCTTATGAAGAGTTCATCATCAAAGGTTGCTCGCAGCCGAGTCAGAGCATGACTCACCGCTGGCTGCGTCATATGGAGCCGCTTCGCGGCCTTGGACATCTGCATCTCCGCAATGATGGCATCAAAGATGGTAAGTAGATTGAGGTCGACAGAGCGTAAATTAAGTTTCATTCATATACATCATGCGATTATTGAATTGTACTTATATTATCCAATTCCCTAGTCTAGACACAACTATCTGAATAACTATTTGAAGGCTGCTTGTTATGGAAGCGACAAAAGAAAGTTATACCCTATTAAGCATAAGCATCATCTTGCTACTCGTGATTTATGAGTGGGCGACCGGTAAGCATAAAGATGGTAAAAAAACCAAAACGGACTGGAAGATGTTCGGCATTTGTTCAGCAATGATTGCTGTCGTCGAACGCCCACTCCTTTTATTTTCTGCTTTCTTTCTCTGCGAAAGTCTATTTCCTGAAGACAGAGGTTCTCTGGCCTGGATTGAAGATCAGTATCTAGCGCTCTCTGTCATTGGTTTTATATTGTTCGATGAATGTTTGCACGGATGGGCTCATAACTTCACGCACGAACGAAAACCGAAAAATAAAATTCTGGCCAAGATCCAAGCGTTTTATAAGGGCGCACATCGTCCACACCACATGAATGCTGGTAATGATGGACGCGGCGAGCTCAACGTAACTCAAGTTGTTGTTTCTGGTTGGGGTTGGCTATTCGCTCTACCCAATTATTGGTTCGGCTTTATCTGCTTATATTTTGGTTTAATCGAATCCTGGGCTATTGGTACGGCCATAAAAAGCATTTGGGGCATACATGTTCACACCAACTGGAAATATGACCTTTACTTACTCAACCATAAAAACCCAATTATTGCGAAAACCATGTATGCACTTTGCCATATTTTCACCTTCCCCAACCAACATCACCAGCACCATAGTCGTAGTAAAAATTCAGCCATGAACATGAACAATTTTCTTGCGATTTATGATTGGTTATTTTGGAAGAAACTCGCTATTGAATATGATCGTCCTAAAGTTTATGGCTGGAGACAAAATAAGAAGGAAGAAACCAATACTCTGTACCGCTATCTATACCGCTCACTAAAAGTGTAACCATAAATTAAAAAGGATGAACATTAAGAAATAAATGTCTGCAAGAACCACCTTGAATAAATTTGGCCTGAGATGAAGCCGCATATTTTTTCGGATTATTTTACAACCCATAGAATGATTTTTTAAAGGTAATACTGGATTAACGATGGCATTATAAAATGAAACCACCCATTTTATAAACATGAAAACTAATTCAACCTACTCATTCGATGACCACAACATTCACTAATACCTGTGCATGCCCTGTCACTAAAAGTCAGCCCCAAATCAATATAATTTACATATCATATGTAATAAACAACTTGGCTACTAACACGGCTATCTTTCTTTAAGTTTATAGTCCGTTATTTTGTCAGTTAAAGGCTATTGAATTTGGATAGCTCAACGTTTATGGTGGGAAATAGAATAAGAAAGAGAAAAGAACGATCTTTACCGTTACTTTTACCACTCACAAAAATGTAGAGATTTAGTCCAGGATGGAACTATGACCTATGAAGTAATATGGGAACCCCATGGTGTTGTGGTTACCTACAAGAATACTTTAGACAGCCGATCGTTCATGGACTCATATATTGAAGTGAATAGAGATATTCGCTACAAGTCTGTCAAGTATCAACTTGTAAACACTCTATACGTTAATCAAGTTGATATTAACTCTCATGATATGCAACTAATAGCCGACTTGGATAAATCCAATTCAATAAAAATACCGAATTTAAGATTTGCGCTGGTTGCCAACCTTAAAGCATTAGAACGTCTCTCCCATCTTTACAACCGTGAAGTAAAAGCAACCAGTTGGAAACTTGCGATATTCTATTCAATGGAAGAGGCACGCGACTGGACATCAAGAGTTGAAAAACCAATCGCGTCACTTTAAGAATAGTTACATTACTTTTTCTGGATCAGATGAGAAGTCTGGTTCACGCTTCTCTAAAAAAGCCATATAGCCTTCTATCGCATGGTTTGTTCCTGTTGTAAAGTGTACAGCCTCACGCTCCAGCGCTAACGCCTCATCTAGCGTCGCATCTTCACCCTCAATAATCGTTTTTAATACGCCCTGTACCGCTAATGGTGGTTGCGAAGCAAGCTCATGGGCAAGCTCAAGTGCTTTTTGTTGCAATTGATCATTGGGCCATACTTCCTGTACCAGTCCGATACGTAAAGCTTCAGGACCATCAACCATTTTGCCTCTCAATATCATATCTAATGCATGATCGCGCCCAACACATCGCGGTAAACGAGCAGAACCGCCCCAAGCTGGAACAGTGCCTAAATCCATCTCAGGCAAACCAATATTGGCACCCTCCTCCGCTGCCAAACGAAAATGGCAAGCCAATGGCAATTCCAATCCCCCACCTAAACAATACCCACACATTACTGCAATCACAGGTTTGTTCAATTTTTCTATCATGGAAAGTACGCGCAATCTTTGGTCAAAAATTGGATCAACACCTCCCATAGCTTCGATTGCGCCCGGTAATTGCTTCAAGTTCATACCGACAGAGAAATGTTCTTCACCTGAACCTCGAATGATAATAGCTCGAACACTAATATCAGTACCGAGTTCCGGAATAAGCATCTCCAATTTATCCATAAATTCTAGAGACATTCGATTACGAGGGAAATCGTTATTGATAATGGTGGCCACAAAACCGTCGCGTTCAACTAGTAAGGGTTCTTTATTTTCACTCATTTTATTTTCTCTTCTCTTCTGCACTTTCAATTAAACTGTAGTCTGAATGTATATTCAGCCATAGTTCTGGAACAAGATCCTTGTCCGAACGTGTCATATTGCTGTCAATCTATGCCCGTATTTTGTGTCAATTGTAAAAAAAGCCACATTAAGTGGCTTTTAAATTCAATCACATAACTCTTAGTCAGCAAATGCCGCTAAACGGCCACGTATAATATCTTCAGCTTCACCGACCAAACGAGAAACCAGTTCATCACATGTTGGCTGATCATGAATCAAACCTGCGACCATACCACAACTCCAGGCCCCAGCATCCATATCACCCTCGCCCATAACCTTAGGATATACGCCAGCAACATAAGGAAGAATATCTTCAAATGTTGTCTTTGGACCTTTCTCGCGTTCAATTTCAACCATCTTTTCAACGGCTTCATTGGTCAATACACGCTCTGTGTTACGCAGAGGACGCATAACCAAGCGCGTATCTAATTCGGTCGCCTTTAAAATTGCATCTTTCACATTTTGGTGCACAGGCGCTTCTTCAGTCACAATAAAGCGAGTACCCATATTGATGCCTTCGGCTCCCAATGCCAATGCAGCTACCAACTGTTGCGCATTACCGATACCACCAGAAGCAACAAAAGGAATAGATAGTTCTTCAGCAGCGCGCGGTAATAAAATCATGTTGGGAATATCATCTTCACCGGGGTGTCCACCACATTCAAAACCATCAACGCTAACGGCATCGCAGCCAATTTTTTGGGCTTTCAAGGCATGACGTACAGAGGTACATTTGTGAATAACCTTAATACCTGCATCTCTAAGCTGCGGCATGTATTGCTCAGGACTACGGCCAGCGGTTTCAACAATTTTTACCCCGCCATCGATAATAGCTTGGATATAACCCGGATAATCTGGTGTTGCCAGTCCCGGTAGAAAAGTAAGATTCACGCCAAAGGGTTTGTCCGTCATTTCGTTGCAACGAGCAATTTCATTGGCCAAATCTTCTGCCGTTTTTTGCGTTAGACCTGTAATAATTCCTAAGCCACCGGCATTAGAAACTGCAGCTGCCATTTCTGCATAACCTACATGGTGCATACCACCTTGTATAACAGGATGCTCTATGCCAAAAAGTTCAGTAATACGTGTTTTCATGTTCACTCCTATCAGTAACTCTACACAACGCTGATTTAAGTAATAACGTTATTGGTATTTACCAGAAATCGTTACCACTTTAACTTTTACAGTCCGCCAAAACAGCAAACCAAACAATCAACTCAAAATTTACAGGGACATTTACTCTCTAACAATGATCAAAATGAACATTTTATTGATCATTGTTAGCATATTTCTAATTCACAAATTGTAACCTGCTAGTTTCCTCTACTGAGGCGCAACGCCTTTCAATCTCAGATTCAACCAACCACAAACGATCGGCACCCCAAGTAGAAAATGATTCTTGTATATCACCCCCAGAAATTCTGAAACTCGGTACACCCCACTGCCCCATATCGTTGTACATAGTTAGGCGGTTTTCTTCTAAAACATACTCCCAACCATTATTATCAATCACCAACTTAGCTTCCTCCCAGGAAAGCCCTGCCTGCTGAACCACGTACTGCATGCCTTCATCAGTACCCATATTAATCCGCTCGGCAAATGCTGCCTTGGTAAAAGCCATAAACAATTCTTCTGCTTTTCCTTGCTTTTTAGCCCAATCAAACAGTGAGTAACCGCGCTTAACCGGATCACCAATTGGATCACAAATATCTCCGAAAGGAACGTTAAACGTATGGTCAGCTTCGCGCCGACAATCGGAGAAAATATATTTACCCTTCGTGGATGTTGCAGGTACACCACGCATCATCATCGGTAACACTGGGCGCATCACAAAGTTGACACCCGTACGCTGCGCCAAATCATAAACTTGCTGCATGGAAATATAGGTATAAGGACTACGTAATGAACAAAAATATTCCAAGGTAATGTCATTTGCATTATAAAAGGTTTTATTTTGCAACTGAGGCCTATTGATCACAGATTGAAGAACGCCCAATTTTCTTAGACCGAGATCATTCAGTCTTTCTTCTAAGTAATTTAAGCGATCTACCCCCCAATACCACTCGGTACCGTAATAGAAGGTTCCTCCTAGATAATGTCCCAGTTTTGCCCGTCGCTTATGATTGTTTTGTAGTTCTGTATTTGTTTCAACGATAGGTTCCAGGCCGTTGGCCTCAGCGATAGCACCCAACGCCTTTGTATCATTAGCCCATAATGCCTCGCCAACCTTAACCGCCAAATTGGCAAAACCACCCATCTTACTGGCTTTCACGAGAATTTTCTGCGCGCGCGTTATCAGCGCTACATCTGGATGGCAGCCATTATCGATAAACGACAAATTATAATGAGGTGCAATTAAACTCGCATCATGACGGCTATAATTATTTAAACGAATCCGTTCTGGGACATCCACATCATTGGGCTCACAAACAACACGTGGAATTAATTCAATATCATAATTTTTGGAAAGATCATCCAAAACCTGAGCCGTCAGATGACTATAAGGATCATCGACCTGATGGAAATATTCTATCTGATGCGGGCGGTTGAATAGCTTGCGTTTAAACTCAAACCGTTTTTTACTTTTCTTAATACGCTCAGCATCAGAAAAAATTCTAATAACGAAGGATCGAATTCGTTGATCAAGCGTCATAAAACACTGCCTCCAAGGTTCGGATAATGCAAAAACACCAAAGCTAACAACCACAAGACCTATTCACAGTGGCCTATAACGACATATTGCGCCATGCATGAGGGAATTTCATTGTCTTTAAAAGACCAAGAACCCTTCGTTTTAGCCAATAAGAGGCATATATCGAGTTGATAAGTAGGTAATAGGTGGACAGTACTAGCGTATAGACAGCCGATAGGAGTGTGGCAAGCAGCCTTCATGCCGATTAAAAATACGACTAAAGTAACTTAAATCTGAAAATCCGACCTGATAACCGACTTCAGCTACCGATATATCAGTATCTCGAAGTAGTTCCTTAGCCGCTTCGATTCGAACGCGCTGTAGGTATTGGCTCGGAGAATCCCCCGTTGCTTTTTTAAAGCGCCGAGAGAAGTTTCGCGGACTCATACTGATATCTGCCGCAACAGCCGCCATACTGACATTATGGCTAAAATTGCGCTCCAACCATTGCTGCGCCGTCAACACCTGGCTATCTCGGTGATATTTTTGACCATCAAAGCTGACATTGGCCAAGGTATAGCTTCTGTTAAAACCAATTAGAAATTCATGGCTGATTCTACGCGCTATATCCGGCCCATAAAGTAGCTCAATCATGGAAACTATGAGATCACAACCAGAAGCAATACCATTAGCGCAATATAGATTCCCCGCGTCAGTTATCGCTCTTTTCGGCCGTAGATTCACCGATGGGTATAAGTGCCGAAAGATTTCCGCCACTGGGGGATAAACTGTCGCCACTTTGTCATTCAGCAATCCCGCTTCAGCGAGAAAAAATGGTGCATTGCTTGTTGCCGCAATAGGAATATGTTGCTGATAAAATTTCGACAACCAGCTTAGTAGCGCCTTATTATTCTGAAAGGCTTCATGAACACTTCCCCAGAAAGCACCAACCATAAAAATATCGGCCTGCTCAATTTGATCTAAAGAATGATCGATAGAAATGCTATTGCCCGAAAAACACTGCACTGGATTTCCATCGTGACTGACTAGACTAACAACTTCACTGGGAGAAAATGGTGCTGATTGAGTTTCAACCTCTGCTGCCGATTCTTGCGCATAGATTGAAGCCACCCAACATAATTCTTTCATTAGGGTTACGCTCATGCCCACCGCATTATGAGGCATATAGATCACAACTTTCTTCATCAACTATCTTCGTCCAACGATCACCCCTTTCAACAAAATGTAGTTCTTTCAGCTAATTTAGCTGACAACTAAGATTTCATATTGACGCTATTTCAAGGCTTTTTGGCAATAAAAGACATCCCACCCGTAGTCATGACTTTATCACCGTCTTCATTTTCTGCGTAGGCTTCAAACCAGAGCTTGCCCCTATCAGGTTTGGTTTCTGAATTCTGTATGTCTATGTCTTTGGCAAATGCAGTTAGCGTCTGCCCTACTTTAACAGGCAACAACCAACGAATACCATCTACACCCGGTGAAGCCAGTCCAGCGGTATCCTTCATTACACCATCTACAAATCTGCGAATACATTTCAGAGTAGTTTGCCAACCACTAACAACAATACAGCCAAAATGAGTATTTGCTGCCATTGCCGCATCCGTATGAATGGGTTGCGGATCGTATTCCAAGGCAAAATCAATAGCTTCCTTTTCATCCACTGACCAAGACCCAAACTCCCACTTATCACCCACACTAAACGACTCAAAATATCTCATAGTAAACCTCTTATTTACTCCCTAAACGAAGCCCGATTTTGTTGATCGTCCTCTGATAAATCAATGGCTTTAGCGGTATTTGTCCTGGCCGTCACATCCTTTGTCCGATTTGTTCGTTGTTCTGAGACAAGGTCATTTTTATCATAGATTTATGGCATACAGCAGCCCTAAAAACGCTAATGAAGTCTTAATCATCTTACTCTCTAGGAGAACACTGTGACCAAAGCCGAATTCAATCTACCAAACTGTAGCTCATCAAACCCAAGCCCTTCAAACCCTGATCAACCCAAGATAAATATCACCGCTACAGACACTACCCTACAAAAAACCGAGCGTACTATGCCTGGACATACCATAGGGCGGGATAATATGCGTGCTTGGTTAAAGTTAAGAGAAGAGAATGTATTCACAAAAAATAAAGATTTTCAGCACACCGTTAAATTCCACCTAGCTGAAGACTATGCCAAAATTCATGAAGATCTCACTGAATTTGGCGCTTTAATACCAACAACCCTTGATGCTACCGTTACTGAAGTTGATTACCGTTTTAATAACCCCCGCATAGACCCGTATAACGGGATTGGTGATCGCCAGGATAAAATGGTGCACCATCCCGATTACAACAAGGGTGGTAACATTATTTACGGCACCGGCATGGTTAAGAAGCTAACCACACTGGGGGGTTTACGTGATGGTTATAGTTTCTATTTTCAGTCACATCACGTTGGAGAAGCTGGCCATCACTGCCCTGTTATTTGCAATTATGAAACGGCACGCGTTTTACGTTTGATAGAAGACTTTCCCGGTAAAGAAGAGTACATCGCTAAGTTAGAAACCCCTAGTTACGACGACAACTACACGTCTTCACAGTTTCTTACCGAAGTACAGGGAGGTTCAGATGTAGGTGCCAATGATGTACGTGCATGGCAAGATTCAGATGGCAACTGGTTTATCCGGGGTGAGAAGTGGTTTTGTTCTAACGCCGATGCAGAATTGATGGTCATTAGTGCTCGTCGTAGTACCGATCGAAAAGGAACGAAAGGTTTGTCGATGTTTTTAATTCCAGCGGTAAAGCCAGATGGGACCCGGAATGATTTCACGATGCGTCGACTCAAAGAAAAGCTAGGCACCCGGGCTCTCGCCTCTGCTGAGATTGATTACCATGACGCCTGGGCTATCCCCCTAGGTGATAATTTTAATTTTATGCTGGAAAAGGTTGTTCACCATTCTCGTATCGCATTAGCGGTAGCTGTGCTGGGGATGAATTCTCGCGCCTACCAGCTATCAAGAGATTTTGCTGAAACTCGCCATGCTTTTGGCACAGCTATTATCAATTATCCATTGGTGCAACAAAACCTTGCTGGTATTAAAGCGGATATGACAGCGTCTCTCGCTGGAACTTTCGCACTTATTGCTTTGCAAGATAAGATTGATACTGCTGATAATTTTGATGTTGACTTGATCACCTTCTCCCGACTTATGGTTAATATCGGTAAAAGTGTCATTTCAAAACGTAACGTAGATAACGTACATCACTGTATTGATGGTATCGGTGGCAACGGTGCTATCGAAAACATGTCCAGTATGCCACGACTGCTTCGTGACAGTGTTATTTTGGAAAACTGGGAAGGCACGCATAATACACTATGCATGCAGGTTCTGAGAGATATCCATCGTTATCAACATGACGAAGTATATTTACGAGTCATGGCCGATATGATTGAAAACATCGATTCTCGTTTAAGTGATGAACAACAGCTAGCGCAGAATGCACTTGAGGAACTACACGCTAAAATCAGTGACTTCCATGAGGCGTCACACGATTTACAAACGCTGAAAATTGCTGAAATACTGCCCGCTATGGCGAACTTATTCTATTATATATCGCTACTTGCTGAAGGCATTCATCAACAGGACGAAAACGGTCGTGATAGCAAGTTGCAGTGCGCCAAGCTCTATAATTTAAGCGTAATATCTGAGAATGCTATGGAATTGAATGACGAATATATATCACTTTGCAAAAAAATCGTGGCCTACTAACTAGCGATAACTGAGGGATTAGCCATCTCATCGAGATGCTAATCCCTCTATAAAATTTCAACAGTAATTAACTAACCACCTCGCTTATTTACTCACCATCGCTTTATGCTCAGTAGTACCCGGCATAAAGTGGCTAATGCGATTAGCTGCGTTCTCACGAATATTCATATGGAAAAAATCGTAATCATAAAGATGGTAGTTCTGCTTACCAAACGGCTGTTCAGTATAGGGAGATTCCATAGCAGCACTAACCACTAGTACACCATTTTCACATTTAGCATCAAACAATCCCACTTGTGGTGAGGGCGACACTTCTTCATAACGATACCCTGCACCCTCAATCGTCGAGGTAAACTCTCCCGAATAATGAACAGCACCTAAATTTAATTTTTGATGTGCTAGCTTTTCGTTATGGCGCCAAGTCAAAGGGTTCACACAGGCGACCTTAGCTTCTGGATCATCTTGATAGGTATCAGGAAAACGTCGACGAGAAACTATCTTGAACCTTTCTTTATTAGACTCTGGCCCGGCAGCATTCCATACCAAAGCGCAACCTGTTTGTTCAGGGCTTGTACATAGTGGTACGCCATTGTCCACCATAAATCGATTTTCAGGAATAGCTGCGCCTATGAGGTATGCAGCCACCAACTGCTCCTTCAGCGGCTTATTAAAGAACATTTCCTCTAACAAACGGATGCCGTGGTAGCTTCCCTGGCTATGAGTAGCAATAATGATGGGACGGCCGTTATTGTGGTGCTCTAGATAGTATTCAAAGGACCGCTTTAAATCGCTATACGCTAGATCCAGTGCTTGGCGGCCATCATCCTCTTCCGTAAAAAAACTAAGCAGCATAGCCTGACGATAACGTGGTGCAAAAACGCGGCAGCAACCATTGAACACGCTAGCCTGATTTCGCATCACCCAATAATCGGTAATTAGATTCGAATTTTCATGAGTCAAAGGCTGATTCCAACCTATCTTGCTAACAAAAGTCGTGGGATGTAAATAGAAAACATCAGCCTCTGCATTGGCCTGCCCGTCCGTGAAATCACCTAGTGGTAGTACATCTGCAAAATCTTTTGTGCTTGGCAATGCCGCCCAACTCTCCGGTTTTGAGTAATCAGGCATATCGGGTGCAGAAGCAAGATTAAATGGCTCGTTAGGCTTTAAGAAAAAAGAGACTGCGTCCTGCTTTATATTTGCACACGACGCTAAAAACAGCACCACGCAGAAAGACACTAATAATTTCTTAACCATACTATTTCATCCTAAGATTTCAGATCTTAATAAACTGAGCATGAGGCGTTGTCACTTAACACTAAACCACTTCGATATTTAAGCCACTCAGACATTTAAATTACAGACTAAAATACAAAAAAGCAGACAATCGATAGATTGTCTGCTTGGGTTTATATCACTAAATGCCGTGCGTATCACGTTGCTTTATTAGCACCAACACTTTCATAGTCATCAATTACTATTGACTTCTGCTTAGGTGCATCAGGGAATCCCAGTTCATCCATGATTTTATTAAAGGCTCGAATTCTAGGTAAATAGAAACCTAATCCACGAGAACTCATATCTGCTTTTTGCACCAGCGGTTGTTTGAGATATTTTCGTGCAAACATAATTCGCTTATTCTTAGCCAACTGATCTTTTACCGCTTCTTGCGAACGAGCTTCCTGTGCGAGCAAGCGCGCCGTGACGTAACCACCTGCCTGATACAGTGGCCCACCACCGGTGCGCGCTTGCCCGATACCCGGAAAGAATATGCCACGATAATTTGGCGACATACTTCGTAAAAATAACTCCGGCAACCCATCTTTCCAATTAAGCACCTGATCTTCGTCCACGAGCATCGGCATATCTAATCTATAACCAGTGCAATAAACCACGAGATCATATTCACCAAAAGATCCATCGGTAAAATAGGCCTTATTACCTTCAAATCTTGCAATATCTGGCCTTGGTGTTATACGACCATGGCGAACACCATTAATGAGTTCCGTATTGACGATTGGATGCCTATCCAATATGCGGTGATTTGGTTTTGGTAAACCATATTTTTCCATATCACCGACCATTAATTTAACAATGATGCGACTTACCATCCGCTCAAGCCAATCAAATTTTAACGAACTATTTGCCATCAAATCAGCAATGGGTATACCCATAAACATTTTCGGAAAAAAGTAGTTACCACTACGCATACTGATATCAGAACTGAACCCAACACGTGATGCATCTACCGCTAAATCACATCCTGTATTTCCATAACCGACAATCAGGACACTTTTATCTTTAAATATAGAGGCATCCTGATAGGACTGGGAATGTATTACCTCTCCCTCGAAGTCTCCCTCATGGTTAACTATTCGTGGAGACCAATTATGACCGTTGGCAATAGTAACGGTTCGATATTCTTTCGTTTCACCATTGGCCGTCGTGACCAGCCACATTGGTGTTTTCTCGAAGTCTGGGCCCGGACGTACACTAACCACTTCTGTATTAAAGCGAACATGAAATGTTATGCCGAAATGCTGTGCATACCGCTCAAAATAGCGCTGCATTTGCGCCTTACTGGGAAAATCGGGGTAACTCTTTGGCATCGGAAAATCAGGAAATTCCGTGGTCTTTTTCGAGGAAATAATATGAGCACCGTCATACACACCTGTGTGCCACAAACCTCCAATCCCACTGTTCTTCTCTAATATTTCAAAAGGCTCGCCGAGATCTAATAACCGTTTGGCAATAGGTAATCCTGAAAACCCTGCACCGATAATACAATGTGTCACCTGCAACCTCTCACGTCGACGCCTAGAAATTCAGAACGAATTTTCCGTTGGCTTATTGTTATATGTGATTCCAATGGGTATAGAGTAGCCCCTTGAGAGAGGTTTCAAATGGTTATCAGTGACAGGTTAAAAGGGAGCTGTATTCCTAATGAATACCGCTAATTATACGGTTTAATGAAAGTCATAAATTCAGGTTATAACCACGCTAAATTTATTGCGAAATAAATAGTAGCATTTGATAACAACCTTGATATGGCGGTTTCGGATAATAATATATTCTAGGAAACGATGGACGAGGTATTTTTCAAAGTATCTCTATATTCTCCTGGCCTCTTACCAGTCCAGCGCTTAAAGGCTCTAAAAAAATGCCTTACATCGTTATAACCCACCAAAAATGCAATTTCACCAATGGTGTATTCAGAATTGATCAAATGCTCCAGGGCCAGATTTTTTCGAGTCTCTTCCAATAAATCTTTGTAAAAGATACCAACCTCTTTCAAGCGACGCTGCAATGTTCTGACATTCATATCCAGAGCATCAGCCATACGAGCTATAGTCACGTCACCGCTCATTAGAGTTTTACTTAAGATAAAACGGATTTGATCAGCTAACAGCTGAGAATCTGTAGATTCTGCCAACATACGCTCTGCTAAACCTAAGCGTTCACAGGTGGGATCATCAAAGCTGGTTAATTCACGCGTTAACCAGCTATTATTAAGAAAAAAGGCATATTCTTCTTGTTCAAATAAAACGGGAATATCATAAGCATCTGCATAAACCGATTCGAAGCCCTTCGGACACGCATGTTTTAAATGTAACTTGGTATATCCTTCCCCCCCTAACGACTTTGCGTAGTGATACATATTAATGAGAGCGGCATCCATATGGTGATAGGAGGCTACTTCTTCCGTGACCTGGCGAATAATGACCTTACTTTCTATTTCGCCCAACTCAAAATCAAACTCATAATCTTCGTTATAAATGTGGTAATAACGACCGGAAATCTCCAACGCCTCTGCAACAGTACGTGCTGCTAGAAATAAATCCTTATACCAAGGCATCTCTCGCGGATTCATATGCTGGCCCAGCTTTAAACCAATAATAGGATCATCGAGCTCTTCAAGGCGGCGTACCGAAGCTCGGTAATACACCTCTATAGGAATGCGTGCAGTTTCATCATTCAAGACCTCCGGGGTCAAATCATAGTCAGCCATAATCTCGTTTATATCGACAGTTCCCCCTAATCTCTTAAAGGTATCAATAACATTCTGGATGACGATTACTGAGATGGTTCTAGGCTTACTCACACATTAGGTCCCATTTATTTGAGATGTCTACTTTGCCAAAAAAGACACCAAATGACCATCAGTCAGATAAACAAAACACAATAAGTTGATGAAATCATTAGATTTCATCTTTATCTCAACAAAGTCATCAATCAACTTTCTAGCATTAGAATGGTATACATAACGTCCACCTAAAGGATAGCTCCAGAGCTGCTTTTTACGAGTTTTGTCATCTATTCCCATGTCATGTAAAGCTAGTTTTACATACATTGAGGCTGTCATTTAATAAACACTAAAGGAGGACAAGCAACAGCCTGAAGAAGAATAAAAAAGATGAGCTAAGCAGATAAACAACTGCTCACTATAAAAACTATAAATAGCGATTCACTAAGAATAACAACGGAGAGAACAGCTATGGATAAGAAGCTAAAAAAGATAGCCTTATGTACCGCAATAGCAGTCATACCCTTTCAATCACAGGCCTTAGAAGCCCTTGATGACGAGTTCCTTAGCGACATCTCAGGGCAGGAAGGCATTACCATTGATACCACTTACAAGAACACGATTGAAGAATTTACCTATGTAGATAGCGATGGTGATGGAGGAGGCACCGCAGGTAAAGTCAGTCTGAAAAATATCTATGTCGGTAATACCTTGGATGCTAACTTCCAAGATAACACAGCAACCACCAACGGCATGACTTCTCATATTGGCCAGATGATTGATGCGACCGCCAACGGCGTATTAATCACTAAAGGCGAATGGGGAACTGGCGGTAATATCATCATCAATGATGCTAACCAAGATGCCGAGTTGGATGCGTTAGGGATTACTACTGACGGAAGTGGAGTTTTATCAAACGGTGTAACTCTACTAGGTGCTGGGGATGGCAGTGATTATGGTTTCGGCATAGAGATGGGAAGAGAAAATGGTAGTGGCCAGGGTCTGATTGGTACCTGGACTGTTGTTAACTCAACTAATTACCTTTCTTCTCGCAGTATCGCTATAGCTAATGCGCGTGTTGGTGCGGGCATAGATGCCGTGCAAGCATCCAATAAGTTCATTCATGATGAAACTTTAATTTCATCGAAGACTAGTGGTACGGGTGTTCACATTGTTACTGAAGAAGGTGGTACTTGGCAGGCTGCTTACTTCACGGATACTGACTCTAGCGGCGGCAATCAAATAGGTGTTATAGACACTATGCAATGGCGACTTGTCGAAAATGATGACATCAATGATGTGAATGCGGGTGGAACGGGAACTATATTACGTGGTGCGCGTAATGAATTTGATATTGATGTGGAAGGCGGGAAGCTTGTCCTAAGCAATCAAGTATCAGATCGCTCTAATATGTCTAAGGTATTTATTGGCGATTACCAAGATGCTTTAACGACTGGAGCGGGTGTTGTTGGTACTTTCGCTTTCTTGGGCAATCATAGAGAAGGAACAACCTCCATTTATGCTCATTAATACCTAGGTTACTTTGGTGCAAAGTTAAAAGCCCCCTGATTTTTTAAATCAGGGGGCTTTTAACTCCCTCAACATTTTTACTTTCTATCTATTAAAAATAAATCAATTTCACCCTATCACATGGGTTCCATCAGAATCCTCACTCTGATTTTCATCGTTATTACTTAGCCGGTCCGTCATAATATCTTTCTTATACAAGTTATACTTCATATAAAAGAACACACTGCAAGAACCTAACACCGCCGCAAAAACTGAAATACCCGCTAACTGATTTACCAAAAATGGTGCAACTTCCGCTGGATCAGTCGATTTAACCGGAAATGCAATAACACTTAACAAGATACCAGCAAGCAAATGTCCGAACCCCGACGCCAGTTTACCGGCAAAAGAAATAGCACTAAAAAAGATACCCTCACGATTCTCGCCATTCTGCGTAGTACTATAATGGGCTACATCAGCCATCATGGAACTATAGGTGATAGGTATAATGGCCATAGACCAGCCGGAAACCAGCATCAAATAAAGCATAGTTTCAAATTCGGGTTCGCCACTGGCGTCTAGCGGAAAATATCCATTGATGTGACAAAGAACAGCAATAATGCTAAATAGGTTTGCACATACAATGGTGACATTTAGCACGGGCCTTTTATCAAACTTGCTATGTAGCCACTTACTGCAAATTCCTGCCAAAATAAATCCAGGGATAATGACAGCGGTAAGTTTCGCAATTTCATCATAGGATAAACGCCAGAAAAAAATGTTCATATATATTGCAATGGCTGCATAAAGACCAGCAGCCGTGAGTCCGAGACAAATACCAAAAAATAATGCACGAAATGACTGAAAGCTTAACGCTATCTTAAATTCAGAAACAACCCGAGAAAAAGTGAACGACGTTGAGTTACCAGGTGCTTTTGGTAAATATGAAATACGACTGCGGGTACCCCATGCTGATAACAAAATACTTACCACCATAACAATACCGCCGAAGATGGCCACATTAGGGTATCCGGCCGGGTTCAATAAACGCTGCTGATACGCAGAGCTTTCAGGGAAGAAAAAACCAATTCCTATAATGGTGGTCATCACACCACCCACCAGTCCAAACATTACACGGTAGTTAACAACCGATGTACGTTCATGATAGTCATTTGCTATTTCCGCCCCCAAGGCAAGGTGTGGTACGAAATAGAAGGTCATGGAAACTCGGATTAAAATAGCGAATGCAGCTAACCAACAAAAAAGGCCAATCTGCCCTATATCTGTTGGTGGGAAAAAGAGTATTGCCCAGAATATGCCCAAGGGAAATGCCGCTGCAAACATAAACGGATGCCTACGGCCAAACTTAGAGCGACAATTGTCAGACAAAGACCCCACTAACGGATCTGTTATTGCATCAACAATAATCGCCGAAGCAACCGCCAACCCCGTCAACCAACCTTCCAACCCTAACACTTGGTTAAAATAGAAGAACACAAACATATCAAAGCCTTGAACCTTGACCTGTTCTGCAATCTGCCCAATACCGTAAAATAGTTTGCTTCCAACGGAGAGTTTTTTCATAACCTTGCCCTTATAGGATTTTTATTGTGGGGCCATGCGTAATAGCACTGTAGGCTATTCAATCATAGGAACCTAACTAATCACATATCTATATTTTTTCGGAGTGTCATCAAATCCCATACAGCTAGAATAATCAATATGGTAGCCGAAGTGATAGACAGCACTTTTATAACGAAAGATAGAACTTAGCCTAAGAGCTAGAAATAACCATAGAGTTAAACTACCTCCAGGCCCACCTGTAACTCAGTAATATTCTTGTTAGAGTTTGCATCCATCCAACGCCGATACACTTCCCGCGACTGTGGTACTAAAGGTACATTGTCACTCATCACAGACTCGACTAACGCTTTCCATTTATCACCAACACCGTAAACATTGCCATGATATTCATAACTGGCACAGTTAAATGGTTCAGACTCGTAGTATTCAAAGGTAGTTGGCGTGTCTGCCCTACCCTCGATAGGTATACAGATACGCATATCAAACAACGTATCCAGATCACCATCACTACCAAAATAATGAAATTCCGCAGGGCCCGTCACTTTTAAACCCAGCCGAATCGTTTCCATCATCAATTTAGACATCATATGCTGAGCATAATCTGGAATATCTGGAATAGTTAAGGTGGTTTTTGACGAAATGAAAAGCTTGTCCGGTATCCGTTTTATTTCATACATTCTAAGAACCCTTTTTAACGAACCTAAGATAACTTTTCCAATTCCGGAAACACTATCTTTAACGTTTTCTCTCGGTATTCACCAGGACTCATACCCATCCAACGCTTAAAGGCGCGAAAGAAATCACGGGTATCACTGTAGCCAGTAAAAAATGCTATATCCTCGATAGTAAAAGTACGTACAGGGCTTAATAAACAATCAATAGCTATCAATTTCCGCGCTTCATCAACAAGGTCTTTATATACAACACTCGCTTCTTTTAACCGGCGCTGAAGGGTTCTGGCATTGAGGCCCATCTCCTCGGCAATACGATAGAGCGATACCTGCCCCGTGTATAAAGATTTTCGTAGAATGAATATTATTTGTTCCGGCAAACTATGCTCTTCTGTTACAGAGGCCAACTCACTTTCTGCTATGATAAGATCCTGAAAAGAGCCGGTATCTTTAGGCTCTAATTCACTAGCCCACCATGCATTATTTAAAAAGAAACAATTTTCTTCTTGCTCAAAGTGGATTGGAATACCGAAGGCTTCTTCATAAGCCTCTCGATAACCTTCAGGGCATGGATGTTTAAGATGAAGACGGGTATAACCCTCTCCGCCAAATGTTTTCACAACTCGTAAAGAAAGCAGCATAACCCCATCTACATGATGGTAATGATCAAAGCTATCATCATGTTGGTGCCAAATGATTTTACTCTCAACCGGCCCAAACACCATTTCATAGGTGAAATCCTGGCGCAGCAGGCCACTATAACGCCCCGAAAGCTCCATTGCACCACTGATAAAATGTGCACCTTCAATCAGCTTTTGTTGCCAAGGAAAATGGAATTCATCAAAATCGCGTTGCTGAAGAATATTTAATGTCATATTCAGACCCAATATTGGATCTCCAGCAGCATCGATGGATTCTTTACAACCTTTATAGTATACGTCTACAGGAATACGTTGATAATCATCATGCAAAGCCACTGGCGATACACCATATTTTGCAAACAATTCATCAACATCATAGGAACCATCCATTCTCTTACGAGCCTTTATCATTTCCCTGAGTAGGATCATAGAAACGGTTTTTGTTTTTATCATTTTTGTAAGTTCGCTTAACTTCTTTTGCCTCCTACCTTGCCAAAGTTATACAAGAATCACTAGTGTTTTTTATGCAAAAAAACACCCACTATTAATGACTTAGCATCAAAAGTGGGTAACCCAAGCAAGCGGCATACCTAATTTTCGAACACTAGATTCAATTTAATTTCTCGGCTGTCCAAATATGCGTGACTTAATGCTCTGCTTGAATGGTTTTGTCTGCGTTGGATCTATTGGCAATTGAAACTGACTATCTAGTCCTGAGGAAATCACTCCATCAGCGTGCAAGCTATCCAACCCACCATGAGCAGAAAACAAACTATTCAATCGCTCTTTGTCTGCGTTGGGAAGCACATCAAACTCTCGCTGAAGCACTTCTCTACACCAAACTCTATAGGTTGTTGTCTTTGTATTATTGAAGGTAAAAGTCTGCCCTTGGTAGTTAAAGCGTTTTTGTCCGTTCTTATGCGCTACTGCGTTTTGGTGCAAGTAAGGCAGATAATCACCCGCTATACGTTTTAGTAATGGTGCCCAGTAATCAGCTTCTGGCCAAACCCAGGTTTGTTGTTGCGGTAATTTTTTATGTTTCGCATTCCACAATCTCGCCAACCATTCATAGGTATTCGGTCCATGCCGCCGCACTACTTCGGCAGATTCAGGGTCATTACCAAAGTGACGAAACATAGAAGCAAAATAACCAAAATCAGCTGTCGAAGGATGGCTTCCTAATAAAAATGGCTGTTCTTCGAGCAGCGGCTCTAAGAAGTCAAACTCTCTAAACAACATATCACGTACGTCACCTTCATTTTCTTTGGTAACTCCATCATCCCATAACCACTCTTTCAGTTGCCGGCGACCGAAATGCCAACCTACAGGACGAGCTACCGCTGAATGAATAAATTCCGCACCAATTCTCCAACCCAATGCCCAACGCGAAGCGCGAGGCACCCAACGCCACCACATTGCTGGACGCCATAGCCATTCATCACCATAGTCTTCAATAAGAAACGCCAAGAAACGTAATGCAGGATCATCGGGTAATATAGGAGATTCCGTGTACCGATTTTCAAACCACTGCAACATAGGCGTGGTATCAAATAACCATTTACCATCAGCAGTTGTTACTGCAGGCATTTTCTTAACACCTGTATTTTCAACAACATAGTCCATTGTTTTAGCATTCACATCTATCGTGCTATGCGGTATATCCTTGTATCTTAAGTAGGCCTCTAACTTTCCACTAAAATACGATATATCAGATTTATAAACCTCATAGGGTGCATAGGAGTCAGAATTTTTATTTTCGGTCATGTTAGTGGCTCATTTTGTTTTTTACGTGAACGGAAAAGAGTAGCAATCTCTCCCCCATTAATACTAGTTCAAATTTAACAACGGAAGTTCAGCTTCGACTAGTTATTACTATGCATTGGATGTGAGTCTAAAAGAATATCCGTAACGGACTAAAACCTGTCAATTTCAGACACACCATCGCTTTAAAAAACTATTGATAATTCACTAACAATAAACGCATGAAGAGAAGCTAGGTAAGCAGATTAATTAATGAAGTAAGGCAAGCAAGTACAAATAAATTCACCAACACAATTTAGATAAAAGTCTCAATTGTGTTGGTGATAGGCCTGAACAAGAAAACTAAATAGTTCGAACCAATTAATTATTCGAAGCGACAGTGGTCGGTTCAGCTTTTTTATAGTTAACAAAGATCGGTGATGACCAGGCACGTGGCTCGTCTTCAGCAAGGCAGTTATCACTCGCATCAGTGACGTAGCTGTTGTAACACATTGTAGGTTTAATACATTGGCCATTCTCATCATACTCACAACGAGGCGCTTCACCATTAATCATTGGCGTTACTTCTTCAATGGCACGAGCATAATACAAGGTATCACGACCCATTTCGGAAAATTCAGGATCCTCAAATTCAACGGTACAGCCTTCCTGATCGGCCGGACATTCAAAGGTTTTCCAAACACTTTCGATTAAACCGTCAACAGACTCATCGGAACTAATTTGAGGGCGGATACGAGTTACTTCTATTCGAGTTATTAATTTACGTTCATCAGACGGGTTATAACACTCATCACGACAAATATTCGTTAAACGCTCTGGCGTTAATGCATTTACCGAATACTCAGGACAACCCGGCTTCTGTTTAAAGGCACCTGCAGCACGAACACGGAAACGTGGGTTTTCATTAGTCATGGTCTCAGAACCCATTGGAATTGCCATACCTTCAGGAGCTTCTGCAGGATTCAACATATCAAACCATAACAAGATACGCTCACCACTAGTGCCGTATACTTCTTTGCGTTGTAGCGCCTGCCAAATACCGTCACGATTACGAGTATCGGCATGTACAGCCACTAAACCTCCAGTCACTAAATAGTTGGCTCCTCGCTCCATTCGCGCTGCTGCACTCTGCATTAACTTAAGTGAATCTTCCGTCGTAAAGGAAACAGATTCAGCAACAGGTTCTTTTTTCTTGCCCATTACCTGCTCATAAAAAAATTCGTCTTTAGGGCCACTCATTTCAGTGTTTGCATGGCGCGCCACTTCTTTATACCCTGTTCCTGGACGCGCTCTATGATTATCGCTAGAAGCAATAAAACCAAATTTGAAACGCTTAGGATTTTCTGGGTCATCAAAATTTCGAATGGCTAATGCATACTGGGAAGAAACCATTGGACGGTGGGCATAGGTTTCCTGGAAACAATCTTTACACTGACCAGCATCTAGCCAATCTTCCAAGGTTGTGCCTGGTACCGTTTCGCGACCGTTAAACCAGTCGGCGATATAATTGTCACGAGCAGTTGCCGCACGGGTATTACATTCCTGCTCGGATTCACCTGCAGCTATACAGCGCTCTTGAATAATTTCACCGGCACGCCAGCAATTCGGCAGATACCCCTCTGAGGGTTCAGGGCAGTATGCCGTACCATCTTCATTATGAGCTATGGCACGCCACGAACGATATTCTTCTGAGTTACCATGACCGGAATAAATTTCAACAATTTGCTCTTTTTCCGGACTGCGGCCCTTTAGCTGCTTATCCCACGATGAACCTGGCGGTGTATAAAACCCCCAAGAATTACCATGAGGAATCACCATATTTTCGAAACCCCAGTCATCTAAGCGAGTGAACAACTCTTCTGGCGTTTTAACACTTTCACGACAGTTCAACGGTAAATCTTTGGTAGCAACATCTTGCGAACAATCAGGAAAGGTTTCCATCTCGCGAAGATGTTTGTTATAGGATTGATATGTTACCGCATTATCGGAATCCAAAAGCGTAGGTGCTATGCGTTGAATATAAGACGGCTTAATAAGTTTAAAGCCCACTGCCGGATTATCAGCCGCTATTGGACGAGGTGGCACCTTGTCCTCTGCAGTATCCTTAAAGAATACATTCTTGTGACCATAATGGTTTTCAGGCTTGTCGCCGATTTGAGTCCACTCATAACCCAAGAACGCAACCGTATCTGGATTATTTTCATCCGTTACCGCATTACACTCACGAATAGCTTCTTTGGTTTCTGACCACATTCGCTGAGACAGGTTTTGCGCATGATCATTAATAGACCAAAAATCTAACGCGGAACAATAGCGAGCGAAATCACAGGCATCAGCAACGGGATGTACCCCTTCGCCCTGCATCAGCGGCAAAGCCCAACTGAAAGCATCTTTTGAAAAAGTAGTGTGTACATGAAAGTCACCAAACAAGATTTGCTTGTTGGTAGAAGCCCCACGAGATTCTGCGGTATTCAGTTGCGCAGCTGAACGCTCAGCAACAACATCAGCGGGTATAGCCGTATTGGTGGGTACACCTGTTCCGTGTAGTTCACTATCAAGTAATATGCCCTCATATATACGGTCACCCACAAAGGCCAAACCAGCCCCTATGACACCAACGCCAATCAGTAACTTTTTCATTATTTCATCTACCTAATTATGGCTAATTTATCGATCTAACTAATGTTCTTGCAAAGACACTGAGGCATTACTTACGAAACATACGTGAGCATTATTATTAGAATCTATAGGGCGCGACTTAACTCAAATCAGTAACTTCAGCGGAATGAATAGAATAAGTGTATTCGATTAACCACACATGACATTAACCGCCAGAACGTCAGCAAATTAAGCCAATACAATGAAAT
>Ga0105348_1000460_pt1 | contig 30277 bp, 16 predicted proteins | sample EN8Hudsemesocosm_2_FD_83504 | JGI IMG/M metagenome (GOLD analysis project Ga0105348, IMG submission 83504) | Methane-oxidizing microbial communities from mesocosms in the Hudson Canyon - EN8C Hudson Canyon | ecosystem: Environmental > Aquatic > Marine > Cold seeps | place: Hudson Canyon... | reverse complement strand
CAACAGGCTTTTAAAGTAGCGCAAGCAAAAGCTACCTCGTTAAGTATTTTGATGATAGATGTTGATCACTTTAAGAAGATAAATGACTCCTTAGGCCACAGCAGTGGTGATAAAGTCTTAGCACAAGTTGCAAAGCTAGGTGAGAGTATGATGCGAAAAAGTGATATATACGGTCGCTTAGGTGGGGAAGAGTTTTTAGTCTGCTTACCCAAAAGCAATTTAAGTGCTGCTCGTGAAATAGGAGAACGCCTTAGAGATAACATAGCAAAGCATTCTTGGCAATTTGGTGGGCTTGATACAGTCACCGTCAGCATAGGAGTGGCTTCGCTTGATGGGGATATTGATTTACTGACGTTAATTAAACGGGCTGATGAGCAACTTTATCACGCTAAAGCGTCCGGCAGAAATAAGGTTTGCGGCTAATGAAGTTATTACAACCGTTTTGGCTAATGGTATTTTTATCAACATTATTGTTGCCTGGGCTATTTTTAGCTGAATCTCAGGCACAAGGGTGGGATACAACTGCTTCGACAACTGAAGTAAAAGATATCAATAATAAATTATCTAATATTCCACAAATAATAATATTCCCGATAAATAAAGACTTACTTGCTTTATTAAAGCAATTAAAACAGGTAGATGTTGATAAGCAAGCCGTAGCAACTAACCTGGCTCGGTTGACACTCGCTAAACAGCCGCTAAATGCTGCTGAACAATACCTTTTGTTAGTGGCTCAGGCTTTGCAAAAAGAAACTGATTTAGCGCAGCAGAGTACAAGTGAAGATATTGTTGATCTTTTAAAACAGGCGGCAGCGCTTTCAGATAAAATTTCTGAGCAACAATTAAGTCAACCTAACTTCTTACAATTGCACTTAATTTTAGCCAAGCATTATGCAAAGCTGCAGCAATTTGATTTAGCTTATCAAGAAAAAAGATCTTATCTGGATAAATACTATATCTATCGAAAGAACAAACGCTTGGACATGATCGCCTCACTAGAGCAGTCGTATGAAGTAAAAAATAAAAAACAAAGCAATAGCTTGCTTGAAAGCCAAAACCAACAGAAAGAGCGTCGAGTTGTTGAAGTACAAAAAGAGCGAGACGAACAACAATATAATTTTACCTTGATCATTGCCGTTGCTCTTACTTTTGTATTGCTGTTTTTCAGGCAGTTAAGAGTAAGAAATAAGCTTATTCGGTTGACGCGCTCTGACTCCTTGACAAAGTTAGCTAACCGAAGTGCATTATTTGAGCATGGTGAGAAAATGGTAGCAAGTTTTGCACATCAACCAACTGAGCTTTCGGTTATTCTATTTGATCTAGATCATTTTAAAAAAATCAACGATAACTTTGGTCATCATATTGGTGATAAAGTTTTGGTGAAAATATCTGAGCTAGTCAAAGAAACTATGCGCTCTAGAGATGTTTTCTCTCGTTTAGGTGGCGAAGAATTTGTCGCACTATTACCCTTTGCAGATAACAACAAGGCCAAAGCTATAGCGATGCATATAAAAGAAAAGATCGCTAATCATGATTTTTCTAACCTAATGTTACAGTGCAAAGTTACGGTAAGTATTGGTGTTGCTACCATGGAAAGTGATCAAATGAGCTTTGATGATTTATTACATGGTGCAGACTTAGCAATGTATCAAGCCAAAGAGCAGGGCCGAAATACGGTAGTTTGTTATAAAAATATTGCTACAGCACAAGAAAGAAGAGCAAATTAATCGCTTTGCTATTTTTTCTGTTGTCATAATCAGATAAGCTATAACGGTTACTCTCAAGTTATTTTGTGCTACCCCAAATTGGCAATATAACTTTGAATAATAAAAATAATCATATCAATTTAGTAATTAATTGACTCTTGTATATTAAAAGAGAGAGCAAGTAATTGATGAAGCTGATATTAGACTCGTAAGATCAGGAAAATCATTTCATGTCAGATGCGCTCGAATATAGCCTTGATGGAGTAGAACAAGTTCCACTCAGGCGTTTTACTGAAGAAGCTTATTTAAATTATTCTATGTATGTCATCATGGACCGAGCTTTACCGCATATTGGCGATGGCTTAAAGCCAGTGCAAAGACGTATCGTTTATGCCATGTCTGAGTTGGGTTTATCAGCCGCTGCTAAATATAAAAAATCAGCGCGTACTGTCGGTGATGTATTAGGTAAATTTCATCCTCACGGTGACAGCGCTTGTTATGAAGCCATGGTGTTAATGGCACAGCCTTTTTCTTATCGCTACCCATTAGTTGATGGTCAAGGAAACTGGGGTGCCCCTGACGATCCAAAATCTTTCGCTGCGATGCGTTATACCGAGTCACGTTTATCGCGCTTTAGTGAAGTACTCTTAGCTGAATTGGGTCAAGGCACCGTTGATTGGCAGCCGAACTTTGATGGCACCATGAAGGAGCCAACAACGCTTCCAGCACGACTTCCGCATATATTATTGAACGGTATCACAGGTATTGCCGTAGGTATGGCTACCGATATTCCTCCGCATAATGTTCGTGAAGTTGCAGATGCCTGTGTGCACTTGATTGAGCACCCTAAAGCAGAAGTTAATGATTTACTAGAGTTTGTTAAGGGACCTGATTATCCGACCGATGCGGAAATAATTACCCCGAAAACTGATATCGAAAAAATATATCAAACTGGCCGTGGCAGTATAAAAATGCGTGCGGTTTATGATGTGGAGCAAGGTGATATTGTTATAACTGCACTGCCTCATCAAGCCTCTGGCGGGAAAATCCTTGAACAAATAGCCGGGCAAATGACCGCGAAAAAACTACCTATGGTGGTTGATCTGCGTGATGAATCTGATCATGAAAACCCAGTGCGTTTAGTTGTGGTGCCAAGATCTAATCGGGTTGATGTTGAGCAATTAATGCAACATTTATTTGCCAGTACCGATCTTGAGAAAAGTTACCGTGTAAACATCAACATGATAGGTTTAGATAACCGACCAGCGGTTAAAAACTTACAAGTTATTTTATCAGAATGGTTAGAGTTTCGCCGTGAAACCGTGCGTCGACGTTTGCAATACCGCTTAGATAAAGTGCTCGCTCGCTTGCATATTCTCGATGGTTTATTAGTCGCTTATCTTAATATCGATGAAGTTATTGAGATAATTCGCAGTTATGACGACCCTAAAGCCGAATTGATGTCTCGCTTTGACTTATCTGAGACCCAAGCACACGCAATTCTTGAGATTAAGTTACGTCAACTTGCCAAGCTTGAAGAGTTTAAAATTCGCGCTGAACAAGATGAGTTGAAAAAAGAGCAAGATTATTTAGAGAAGATCCTTAATTCAAAAGCGCGCATGAATACGCTCATGAAAAAAGAAATTCTAGCTGCTGCTGAGCAATACGGTGATGACCGTCGTTCTAAATTAGTTGAACGCAGTGAGTCTAAAGCGCTAACAGAAAAAGATTTAGTACCAAGTGAACCGGTAACTGTTGTGGTATCTGATAAGGGCTGGGCGCGTTGTGCTAAAGGCCATGATATCGACCCAAGCAGTTTAAGTTATAAAGCGGGTGATAGTTATTTATCTTCTGCCAAAGGACGTAGTAATCGCCCTGTGGTCTTTATTGACTCAGGCGGTCGTGCATTTACAACAGACGCACATACTTTGCCAACAGCACGCTCACAAGGCGAACCACTGACAGGTCGATTTAATTTGGCCACCGGAAATACCTTTGTTCACAGTCTCATGTCAGATGATGAAGCTAAGTACTTACTGGTGAGTGATGCAGGATATGGTTTTGTTGGTGGTTTTGCGGATATGGTCAGTCGAAACAAAAATGGTAAAGCGTTAATTAGCTTACCTGAGGCGGCAAAGGTTATGACTCCACAGTTAATTAATAACCTTGATACAGATTGCTGTCTTGCGATAACCAGTGAAGGGCGGATGTTAGTTTTTCCTGTGCAAAACTTACCGGTACTGAGTAAAGGTAAAGGTAACAAAATTATCAATATTCCAACGGCACGAGCAAAATTACGCGAAGAGTTTGTTAGCTTGCTTTGTGTTTTACCTGAAAATGCTTCAATTACTTTGCATGCAGGTAAGCGCAAACTAACCCTTAAAGCATCGGATATTGAACACTATAAAGGCGAACGTGGTAGACGTGGTAATAAACTTCCTCGCGGATTACAACGCGTTTCACATATCGATATTGAAGCGCCACAAGCGGTTGTCGATATTGAAGCAGAGGCTAATACAGACTCAAATTAAAATATTTAGCGAGTTTGCTTAAGCAAAACTTAAGGCCGGTACTATTTAATTATAATAGTGCCGGCTTTTTTATTGGCAGTGGAGGTATTAAAAGAGTTTACTACTTTCTACCATTTTAATATTGGCTTGTGGAAAGCTGCTACTGGTATAAAACAGACGGTCATTTTTTTCAAGATAGGTCAAGCTATCCGTTTTTGAAATAGTATCTAATGGTAAGCGTACCAAGGGCATGACTAAGTTTTTAGTCAGGTTATAAAAAACTAACTGGTAATGATCATCAAATACTTTTTGGAAATAGACATGCTCATTGTTAAAGGTCCAAGCATAGATAGTATTAAACTCCCGCCCTGGAATAACTTGTTTTACTTCCTCATCACTATTGATATCTTTCTGCCATAAACCTTTTTTCAGTTTGGTATAGAGTAAGGTGTTTTCTGAGGTCATAAGGCCGTAACGACCACCATCATTTGTCAGTCGCTTGGTGCTCGCATCTGCAATATTGATACTGTAAATATCGGTATGATGATCACCATAAATTGCGGAGATTATTTTCTTGTCATCAAAAGACCAACTTGGTCTATTATGTTGACGAAAGGGACTCTTTAATAACGATATCCTATCTTCCTTAAGAGAATAAATATAAATACTGTCACCTTCGTTGTTTGGCAGAGGCGCTAAAAAGGCGACTTTTTGGCCATCATGCGACCATTTAGGGTAGCGAATATTCAGTCGCAAGGTGGTGAGTTGTTTTCGCTCAGAGCCATCGGGTTTAGCTGACCATAATTCATCAAAACCTGACTCATTAGAGGAAAAAACCACTAAGTCATTCACGGCACTGTAGTCTGGAGATTCATAAGTGAAATTTGATTGCAGCACCGGAAAGGGACTATTAGCAATGGCGTCGTTAAGCTGCAGGCTAACCAGTGATGAGTTATCCTGTCTTTCTTGATAATAGAGTTGTTGTGATTGCTTAGCAATGCTGGGGTAACTAAAGCCAGTTAAATCAAGTGGGGTACTAATTTTATTATCGATATCAATAATAAAACCAAAGCGGGTATCAGCTCGCTGAACGGCAAAGACTAATTTTTGACTGTTCTCAAACCAAGACATACCAACAATATCTCCTTCATCAAAGGTGATTTGTTCGGTTGCTTTTGTCTTAATATTAACTAAATAGATGTTTTCACTTAAACGATTCAGTCGTCGAGTGACCGCTAAATATTTTCCATCAGGGGAAAATGCCATATCTCTATCTTTATAGTTACATTCGCTATCACAAGAAAAACGTGTCATTTCAAAATTATCAGACGTTAAATCTATAAAATAAATGCCGGTTCTAGCTGCTTTACTGTCGTCATTATAAACGGCTAAGGTTTTATCATCTGGTGAAATATCTAGATAATAATAACCGCCTTGCATTGGACAGGTGGCTAATTGAGTTTCCTGCTGGCTAGTTATATTTAACTGAATATAATGGCAGCGTCTGTCTGCTTTATTTTTGCGTGAGAAATACAAATATTGACCATCGTTACTCCAAACACTATGCCCTTCGGTAGCATCATCAAACGTCAATTGTTTAGGTGCTAGTTGAGGTTGATGCGTATCCTGCATATATAAATTGGTTGGTTGATTGGCTGATATTTGGCTATAAACCACGTATCTGCCATCAGGCGATGGTGCCGGAAATAATTCGCTACCGGGGTGCTTGGTTATGGCGCTAATTTTAGTTGCTTCATCCTCGAATGATTGCTGAGAGATAAGCAGTGCAATTAATGCCACTATCAGCGCCATCAAAAGGTAGGTAGTATTTCTATTAACTACTGTATTATTTGCCAGCAAACTTGCTGAGCCATTGGCTTCTTTATTTGCAGGTAATGACTCGGGGTAAGTCGAATTTTCTAAGGAGGTATCTGAAGAGTTACCGATGTCACTATCGATAGAGTAATTTATAGAGCTTTCAACAAGCTCAGGCTGGGCGGTTTGTTTCGATGAGCCCGTTGTTAACAGCTCTTCTTGCCATAACGGCTCTGGCATTAACTGGTAGCCTGCTTTTCGAATAGTTTTAATGATTTCTTCATCACTATCAGGGCAGGTTAGTTTTTTGCGTAAGTGCCATATGGCATTGGTTAAACTCTTCTCACCGACATAACTATCTTGTCCCCAAATGTGGTCAATTAATTCATCCCGCGGTACTACCCGGCCGTGATTTTCAGCCAAGTAACAAAGCACCTCAATAAATTTGGGCTGCAATGACTGTTTGTCATCGCCATCAGCTTGAATTGAAAATTCTGTAGGGATGACTTGGTATTGATTAATTTTAAAGGATTTATTGACCATGGATGAATTATGTTGTGTTTAACTTACGCTAGTTATTGTTATGAATTAGTTCTCAAACTCTGTACTTCCTTCTTATTGATAACCTTTCCTTAGGTTAAATTCATGCTAACAAATTAATCAAAGCGACGTAACTTTTTTATTAACCGTTTAGTCAAAATGTTCAAAAATCTGTAATTATGTTTTTGAAATGCTTTCAATTTAATATTCTGTAACCTTATGTTTCTAAAGTGTAATTACTGAATAGAGATTAAATCGATGTACAAATGATTTTCTATAGATTGCATAAGTCCGCTTAGTTTTTTAAAAAAGAGAAAAGCTAAATTTTATCTGTTTTTTTTTAACAACAAGTTAACTCAAAGCTGAGATTTTACTTTTGTGAGTCAGTAGCAATCTTTGTAAATTTATTTCCGACTTCGCGCTTAGCTCGGAATAACTTAAAGAGCATGCTACTCGCTAATAACCTGATCTGTCATGACATGTTTATTACTTACTCACCTATCTCTAAGAAGAGTCATCAGACTTCTCTTAGAGGTAACCCAATAATAAAAACAACATAAAAATATAAAAACTTAAACAAAAACACTAAGAGAGATGAATGATGAATAAAAGTCCAATCACCATCGCAATTCAATCAGCAATTTATACTGCAATTGCCGGTTCTGCGATAGCCTTTGCACCAGCAACATTTGCTGCGGATGCTGAAAAAGAAGTTGCTAAACCAGTTGCTCAAGCTACGCAAAATGCTCCTGCTGAAGAAACAAAAAAAGCCGAAGCGGATGAAAAAATTGTCGTTACCGGTTCACGCTTACGTCGTGACAGTTTTACAGTTGCAACACCACTTGTAACCATGGATAAAGAAGCCATTGGCGATACCGGTCTTGGCGAGATGGGGCAAATCCTAGTTGATAACATGCCTGCACTTTCTTACGGTACAAGTAACACCACCAGTCAATCAAGTGTATCAAACACAGGTATTACTACAGTTGAACTACGCAACTTAGGTTCAAACCGCACGTTGACGCTAATCGATGGTCGTCGTGTAGTGTCTAACTCAAAGTCTGGTAACTATGTAAGTACCAGTACTATCCCAACAGGTATGGTTAAATCAGTTGAGATCATCACTGGTGGTGCTACAGCAACTTACGGTGCTGATGCGGTATCTGGTGTAGTAAACATTATCACCCAAACAGACAAAGAAGGTTTTGATTTTAAAGTACGTGGTGGTGAAAGTACTGACGGCGGCGCAAAAGAGTTTACCTTAGACGGTAGCTTTGGTGATTCATTTGCTGATGATCGTGGTTATGTCTTCTTTAGTGCTAACTATGATAAAGATTACGGCCTTAAATATGGCGATCGTGAACGTGCTGCTCAAGAAGCGTCATTCGATTATGATAGCGATACCATGAGAAATATGATTCGTACTGAAGATGGTATGCAACCATTATACGAAACAGCCAAAACTGACTGGCGTAACCGCAGTGATGGTATCCCAGGTGGTGTTTTCTTAGAATCAAGTAAATACGATACCACTTATTGGTACAATGAAAATGGCCAACAAACCGGCTGGAATGAAGAAAGAGACGGTATCAACACTCGTCAATTCGTACAATTAAAAGTACCAAGTGAGCGTGTTTCTGCGGCATTAAAGGTAGATTTTGATATCACTGATGATGTGATGTTTTACTCGCAAGTTCAGTGGAGTGGTAACTACACAGTAAATGACAAATCTCCAGAAGATTCATATGAAGGTGAGTCTGCTACTTACACTGATAGAGAAACAGGTGAGCCAGGCGTAGTAAAACTAGGTTACATCCCAATTGATAACCCGTATGTGCCTGACAATATTCGTGAAACTGCTACTCAGTACAAAGATCGTATCTACTGGGATCGTCGCTTTACTGAAGTAGGTCCGGTATCAACAGATAACGAACGTGAAACAGTACGTGCTTGGGCTGGTCTGCAAGGTACTATGTTTGACGGTACTTGGGATTGGGATATTTCTGCAGGTTACGGTAAGTTCCACCAAGTTCAATACCGTAATAACGAAATAGATGTTTTTAAAGCGAAAAACGCTTTAGATGCCGGTTATGCTGCTGATGGCTCTATTCAGTGTAATGATGCTGATGCGCGTGCAGAAGGCTGTGTTGCGTTAGATTTATTTGGTGAAGGTTCAATCACCCCTGAAATGGCTGACTATATCCGTGTAAACCCAACACTAAATACTTATAACGAACTAACGACAATAATGGGTTACGTTGCCGGTGATTTATTTGAAATGCCAGCAGGTCCAGTATCAACCGTATTTGGTGCTGAGTACCGCAAAGATTCGCAAGAAGCGGTAACAGATGATGCGCTAACTTATGGTGGTATTACTTGGAACTTAATTCCTGCCTTTAAGGGGGAGATTAACGTTGCTGAGGTATTTGGTGAAGCGTCAATTCCTGTATTACGCGATATGCCGGGTGCTGAGTACTTATCAGTAGAAGCGTCTGTTCGTATGTCAGATTACGACATTAAAAATGTTGGTATGGTTGGCAGTTACAAGTTAGGTTTCTTATGGTCGGTTGGTGCTGGTGTTAACTTACGTGGTAACTATGCAATTGCTCAACGTGCGCCAAGCGTAAATGAATTATATGAGCCAGCTGCAGGTGATTTCGATAGTTTCGATGATATTTGTCATGACACTACTGCAACATCAACTGATGCTGGTCATGATAACTGTCGCTTAGAGCCGGGTATCGCTGCGACAATTGATACTGAAGGTGTCTTTGAGGATGATAACTCTGGTTATTCACCAAATGCAGGTAACCCTGAATTATTTGAAGAAACAGGTACAACTACTACCTTAGGTGTAACTTACGAGCCGACTTTCTTTGATGGTTTCAGCATTGCCGTAGATTACTATGATATTGCTATTACCGATGCAATTTCTGAGTATGGTAACGATCAAATCATTTCTCAGTGTTATGACTCAAGTATTACTTTAGGTCAACCAAATGAGTTCTGTGATGCGATCAGTCGTGATGCAGATGGTCAAATTGATGAAGTAATGCAACGTAGTTACAACATTGATGAATTAGCTACCCGTGGTGTTGATATCGCTGTTGCCTATGCTTATGACATGAACAGCTTTGGTTCATTGAAGTTCAAAATGGATTGGACTCACATGCTAGAGCACTCTGAAACATTTACCGGTAATGACGGTGTAGTTAAAGAAGACTATGTTGGTTATGTTGGTATCTTTGAAGATAAAGCGGCTGCATCTCTTGCATGGTACTTAGATGATTTACGTGTTCGTTGGAGCACTACTTTCAAGAGCTCAGCACTTCGTAGCTTCTCAGGCCAAGAAGGTTGGGAAGAAGATATGGCTAATAATGACGAGTTATGTGCAGCAGGCGATGCTGATTGTGTTGCTAACCCTGAAGCATTAGCTTTCCAAGAGTATGCTTCTTATTTCAAGCATAACTTATCTGTGTCATACAACATTGATATGAGTGATGAATCATCAGTACGTGTATTTGGTGGTATTAACAACATCTTTGATGATAAAGGTCAGTTCTACTATGGTGGCCGTGGTAATTTTGGCAGTGAATACGATGCAGGTACTGGTCGTTTCGTTTACTTAGGTGCTCAAGTTAGTTTCTAAGTGTAACTGAGTAACCTAAAGAAAAGGAGGTTAGTTTACTAACCTCCTTTTTATTATCCTTACAAGGATTTGATTTTCTTCAATTAATGTCTAGATTACGTTATATTTTGGCCGGCATTAGCATTCTATATACCTGTTTATTTTTCTGGAGTTTTTATGATTTCTCTTTCTTGCTTTGTTAAGCAATTTTCTGCTATTTCATCAGTGACACTTTTTGTATGCAGTGCTTCAGCTTTTGCTTTTTTAAGCGCTAGTGCTAGTGCCAATGAAAAAGCAAAAGCTGATGCTTTGCCTGCAGCTTTACCATTAGTTAACGATGGCCCATATATTTTTGTTAATGAGCAGCAGCAACTGGCTTCATATTGGTTATGTCAAGGTGAAGTGGTTAGTCAAACTGCTCCCTCTGACAGTTTCCCCAAGGCTATTAGCGCTTGTAATATGGCGGCAACGGTTCATGGCTTAACAAGTTTTGAAAACAAAGTGTTGGAGTTTTCTGGCGACTACCCAGTCGCGGCATTAAGTGACTTTCACGGACAGTATGACTTAATGATTGAGTTACTTACCAATAACAACATTATTGATGAAAATAAAAACTGGGCCTTTGGTAAAGGGCACTTTGTTATCACCGGTGATATCTTTGATCGTGGAGATAAAGTGACTGAGATTTTATGGTTCTTATATGATTTAGAGCAGCAGGCGAAAAAAGCCGGTGGTGAAATACACTTAACCTTAGCCAATCATGAAGTGATGGTACTTAATGGCGATTTACGCTATTTGCATGCAAAATATGTTGAAACAGCAAAACAACTGAATAAGCCTTTTGAGCAATTATTTGGCAAAGACACAATTCTAGGTGATTGGTTACGCAGTAAACCTGTGCTGGTTAAAGTAAATAACATGCTTTTTACCCATGGCGGATTTCATCCTAGTTTAGCAACAGAAAAGCGTAGTCTGTTAGAAATTAATACCGTATTTAAAAATAGCTTGGTTAAAGCTGAACTTGATAAACCACGTGAAGGCTGGGCTAAGTTTTTACATACCACTAACGGTCCTATTTGGTATCGCGGTTATTTTGCTGCTGATCGCGGTAAAGATGGTGGTGCAACATCAACTGAAATTGACTTACTGCTTAAGCATTTTGATGTTAAGCACTTAATTGTTGGCCACACTTCACAAAAACAAATAGAAACGCGTTATCAAGGTAGGGTTATAGCAATAGACTCAAGCATAAAACGAGGTAAATATGGTGAAATCTTATTTATCGACAATGGTAAAAAGTGGCGTGGCAGCTTAAGCGGTAAGGTGCTGCCTTTATACAATCAATAGAAACTCGACTTTCACCCAATAGGGCTGTGTGATTACCGTCGACTCAAGTATCAAACGAGCCTTACAGCAGAAAAAGTATGGCGAGATATTCTTTCTTGAAAATGGTAAAAAAATAGCGCGGAAGTTTATGCGGTAAAGTACTAACGCTTTACCACCCGTAAATTTTGCCATTAATTTTAGGTGTTTATAAATAGAAAATAAAAGAAAGTTTGATAATAGAGCTAAAAAAGACTTTCAAACACTGCTCATCGCTTGTTTGACATTTTCACGGATGATAAAAGTAACTAACTAATAAAAAAGGAATTTACCATGAGAAGCCCTTCCTCAATATTGGCGTTAATATTGTGTTTTATTTTAACGCCGTTAGCACAAGCTAAACCTTTGCCCATTGAATATTTTTCTAAGCAAGCGCAGTTTAACCAATTAAGACTCTCCCCAGATGGTCAGCATTTTGCCGCAACTATCCCACAGGGAGATGCGACAAACCTTGCGATAATCCATCGTGGCACTATGAAAATTATTCGTGTTTATGGCTTTGGTCAAAAGACCCATATAGGCAAGTTCTACTGGGCTAACAATGAAAGGGTTGTTTATTTAAAAGCGAAGAAAAAAGGCTATTCTGAGCAGTTAATTTCTAGTGGCGATATTTACGCAGCTAATATTGACGGTACTAAGAGGTTACAACTGTTTGGTTATAACATGAGCAATGGCTTTAAAGGTAAAACTAAGAATAAAAAGAAGCTCTCGCTTATGGCCTATGGCCACCTCATTAATATGCTGCCAGAAGATCCTGAGCACATTCTAGTTAAGTCACAGAGTTTTTACGGTGATGCAGATAAACCGCAAAAGATATATAAAGTTAATATTTATAATCGTAAGCGTGAAGCTATTGCAAAAACTCCTTTAGGCAATATGAGGGTAAAGGTTGATGGTAAAGGAACCCCAGTAGTTGCCAAAGGGCGAAACCGTGATGGCGTAGAACAACGTTATTGGTATATTGATAATCAGTGGCAACAATTTGATAGTGATGAACCGCTAAATGATTATGACTTTATCCGAGTAAACCATGACGCGAGCAAATTATTTTTAAGCAGTGCTGTAAATGGCAAAACCCGAGCATTATTTGTTTATGATATGGCTAGCAAAGAAATTACTAAGCTTTTTCATCATGATGTCGCAGATATTCATGGTTATATTAACGACCCTGATACCGGCAATATTATTGCTGTTGAACTGATGATGCAAGGCATGGAATATCATTATGTAGAAACAGAAAGTCCCTACAGCAAATTACATCAAAAACTAACCAATGCCTTTGCGGGTTATGATATTACCACCCTTGCTAACTCTGCCCTAGATAATGAAATTATTATAAGAGCTAGAAGTGATCGAAACCCAGGAGACTTTTATTTATATAACCGTGAAAAGGGCTCGGCAAAATTTTTATTAGCAAGTCATCAGTGGCTTGATCCTAATCTGATGAGTGAGCGTACTTTAATAAACTTTCAATCACGTGATGATGTCACTATTCATGGCTACTTAACTAAACCTATTACAGCTTCGCCTAAGGGAGGCTACCCCTTACTTGTTAATGTGCATGGTGGACCATATGGCGTACAAGATGGTTGGCATTTTGACCATGATTCACAGTTTTATGCTAATAATGGTTATGCAGTACTGCAAGTAAACTACAGAGGCTCAGGTGGCTTTGGTATGGCGTATGAAGAAGTAGCGTATCAAAAAAGATCAACTACGATTCAGCAAGATATAATCGATGGTACACGCTGGGCAATGAACAGCGCTGATATTAGCGGCAAGCAAGTCTGTATTATGGGCGGTAGCTTTGGCGGGTATTCTGCCGTTATGTCCCCTGTACTTGAGCCAGAGTTATTTAAATGTGCAGTCGCTTTTGCTGGCCCCTACGATTTAGTTTATCAAAGAGAAAATGCTGACTATATGGATGTTGATTCTGTTTCTCATGAGGCGACTAAAGTTTATGGCTCAGACAAGGCTGAACTTAGGAATCAATCGCCACTGACACATATTGATAAATTAAAAGCACCAGTACTAATTGTTCACGGTGGACGCGATCGCCGTGTACCACCAGAGCATGCCTTTATGTTGAAAGAAGCACTAGATAAACGTAATAAGCCTTATCAATGGTTATATAAAGATAAAGAAGGGCACGGCTTTTATAATGAAGATAACCGGAAAGAGTATTTTCAATCTAGCTTAGACTTTATCAATCACCATATTGATAGTGACTGATATTAATTATTATGGTTCCGATACTATTGTTAAGGACGAAAGTTATTGATATATCATAAGTTTTTCTGAATGGTAAAAGCAAGCTTCGCAAGCGCGGATGCTTGTGTAGAGCCCCATGGAAGGGTTTACGTGTATTGCTTTTTAGTACAGCAAAACTTAAAGCCAGAGAGTCATTATAATTGCTGGTGAAGCAAAATTAAAAAAGCCAATATCATTACTGATATTGGCTTTTGATTTTCTAAGTGAAACAAACTAAGTAGAAGTAATTAAATTCTAATTAGTTAGCTCAAATTAACCTTTTATTTCAGCGTTGTGGTAAACGTGCTGTACGTCGTCACAATCATCTAGCATAGCAATGAATTTTTCGAAGTTGGCTAGGTCTTCTTCACCTTCAACATCGATGTAGTTTTGTGGTACCCATGAAAGCTCTTCTACTTCTAGGTCAAACTCAGGCATAGAATTGGCAAATTCAGTTTTGATTTTAAAGAACTCGGTATGTGGTGCATACACAGTAATAATGCCATCTTCTAGTTCAACGTCAGTTACGTCAATGTCAGCCATCATTAATGTTTCTAATACGGTTTCATCGTCTTCACCTTTAAAAGCAAAGATAGCTTGGTGGTCAAACATATGTGAAACAGAGCCAGAAGTACCAATTTTAGAGTTTGTTTTAGTAAAACATTGACGGACATCTTTGATAGTACGGTTACCGTTATCTGTTAAGCAATCGATAATAACCATACAGTTACCTGGTCCATAACCTTCATAACGTGCTTCTACAAAATCTTCACCACCGGCGCCAGAGGCCTTTTTGATCGCGTTATCAATTACATGAGTAGGTACTTGATCTTTCTTTGCTCGGTCGATTAAACCACGTAATGCCAAGTTACCGTCTGGGTCTATACCACCATTTTTAGCACAAACGTAAATTGCTTTACCGTACTTAGAGTAAACTTTTGTTTTGGCCCCTGCGGTTTTGGCCATAGATAATTTGCGGTTTTGGTAAGCTCTGCCCATCTCAATGTCTTCTTTTATGATCAAAAATATAATGCGCTAGATTCTATCAGTCGCACAGGGGCGTTGACTAGTCTTGATAACCATAAAAAAGCGATAAATTATCAATATTGCTATTTAACTAAAGCTTGCCATTTTTATTGTACTCTTCTTCATTAATGACCAAATTTCTGCTTGCTATTCGTTGAACACTTTTATACTTTAGTTGTTGGTTTTTATGAGAATTATATAAATAAATTAAAGGAAGATTATGAAAGATCATGATGAATATAAAGTGATTTATGTTACGGAAGGCGGTTGTGGTACCTTATTACTTGGCTCAAGCGGTTTACCCCTTAAAAGGTTGGAAGCTACGCTAAACCAAGAAGCAGCAGATGGTTGGCAGTTAGTTTTTCAAGTTATCGAGCAAAAACGTTTCTGGTTATTTTGGTCACGTGAAGCTGTTATTGTCACCTTAGGGCGAAGTCGTGGTTAAAAAGCTACTGCTTAAGACGATAAATTACTATCAACAAACAGGTGGTTCAGTTAAGCACTTTGCTATCTCTTGTAATTTTTCGCCGACATGCTCTCATTACACTTATCAAGCGATTGAACGTTTCGGTGTAATAAAGGGCTCAATGATGGGGATTAAGCGTATTCGGCGTTGTAATGATCCTGATTGCGTTAATATTATTTGTGAGCCAGTCCCTGAAAAAGCACCTGAAAAATAGTGAAGGAATACCACATGACAGATGAATCATTAAGACAACAAGAAGAGAGCTTACGAGAGAGAATTGGCCATTTAACTGTTGAGCAGAAAAAGCGATACTACGCATTAGAGCTTGCTCAGGTTAAAGATCCCGACACCTATGCTGCGTTAAACTGGGCGTTTCTTGCTGGCTTGCATCACTTTTATTTAGGCAAAATTCAGCGGGGATTATTTAATCTTATCTTTATGCTCGTTGGTGGTGTATTTTATTTCAGCCAACTACTGCCTTTAGTCGGTGGCGCTATGATTGTTTCTGTTTTTTTACTTGAATTACCTCAATTATTTAATAGCCAAAAAATTATTCACCAATATAACAATGATGTAATGAAGCGTTCACTGAGCCAAGTTGATGGGTAAGTTAGCATTGCTCTAAACAGTTACCTTAAACAGTTACCTTAAATAATTACCCTAAACAAAGACCAAAGATTGCGATGTTCAAAAAGCTTATTTTTTGTTTTGATGGCACTTGTAACGATCCTGAAGATGTAAGTGACTTTCAAGATGATATTAGTATCAGTAACATTCTTAAACTCCATGCTTTATTTGGTGGTAAGTTAACGCCTCACAACGGCGAAAGTGAACTTGTCCCTAAGCAACATAGCTTTTATTACAGCGGTATTGGTAATCGCGGTAACTGGCTTTTTCGCACTATAAACGCGGCTTTTGCTCCTAAGTACGGAGAAATGGATGATATCCTCAGTGAAGCACATAGCGACTTAGCAAAACACTACCGTCACGGAGATGAAGTTTATATCTTCGGCTTTAGTCGCGGCGCAGCCATTGCACGGATGTTCGCTGCTCACCTTACCATGACGGTAAAGTTCTTAGGAGTTTTTGATACCGTTGCTGCCACCCGTGGTTCGTTAGACTTAAACCCAAACACCTTTCCTGCTAGCGGCATAGTTTTTGAAGATGATGTGCTAGCCCCTCATATTGAACAAGCATTACATCTATTAGCCCTTGATGAGCAACGTTTATGGTTTCAGCCTACCTTGTTTAACCATGACAGCAGGGTAACTGAGGTTTGGTTTGCTGGTAGTCATAGTGATATCGGGGGCGGTTTTTATGCTGACGGATTGTCGGATATTTGTTTGCAGTTTATGATTAATCGTATTAAAGATAAGTTAACGGTTTTATCTGTCGAGCAAGTCGATTTTTCCGGGTTAAAAATCCCCAATTCAAAGGAAGCCATCGCTTGGCAAGATCTGACAATAACCGCTGATGTTAAAGGTGAGTTGCATGAAAATTTTTATAGTTATGGCCGAACCCTGACCCATGCTGAGCGTAAAGTTAGAGTTAATGTCAACGAACAAGCGACTGATTATTTACCTATTATTGATATCAGTGTTGCAGATAGATTCAATCAACAAATAGGCTATCAACCCGAAGCGTTACGTAATGTAAAATATCAGCTGCTTGACGAGCAAGGTCACTTAACTGAGCCACTATATGGGATAATGGCGTTAGCACAAGCATGATTTTTAGTTGCTGTGAGGCAAAACTAAAGTCATCTTAGTTGAAATAAGTTTGTTCTAACTTGTTGATGAAACCCCTGTCTTTAAGATCTTTCAATGCTTGTTGAAAAGCAAAAGCTTTACTGGTGCTAGCTAACCGTTGTCGAGAATTGCTTGCTGAGACAGGTAGCGTTTCAGAGTAGTTTGGATTGGAAACTGCTTGAACATGTATTGATTTCTTAGAGAAGCCCAAATACAAAGGTCTTGGTGTAAAACAGCAAGGGTGGATCTTAATGTTTTCATTTGGATTTTTTTTGAGGTGATAGCGAATGTTTGCTTCGTTGTAAAAATAAAAATCGACTCGTTTGTCGACGAGCAACTCGATAGCTGTTGCTACCGATAAATCATGGGCTTGGCGAAGGTAAATGTTATAACCTTGGATATTGAGGTTATTGCTGCCAATCGCCGTAAGCAGTATTTTCCCTGTCATGTCACTAAGTGAGTTGATATCAGGGGTGTCTTTGTGAGAAATGGCAACAACATTACTCATGATGCCACTTTCAATGTAATGTAAATACTGTTCTCGCTCTTTGGAAAAACCCAAGCCCGGGTAAAAGTCGACTTCTCCAGCAGCTATCAATTTCAAGATACGTTTTTTTGGTGCTCTGCGAACGGTTAATGTACAGCCTATGTTTTGTAAGGCCTTTTGGTAGAGGGAAAAGTACAAACCTTGTTTACTTGGTTGCTCTTCAATAAAGGGCAGCCTAGCACTTGTTCTGTAACCCATCACCATTTCACAGCTGATGGCCGAAAAACTTATTAATGCAAACGCTAACCCTAATAATGTAAATAACCTAGCTAGTTTTTGGCGCAACTTGTTTCCTTAGGGGGGCAAGGCACTTTATCATTAATGCGCCTTGCTAAAATGGGGAGATTACATGCTTTAAAGCCAGCCTAAAACATCTTTCATTACAGACCAGCGTGGTTTTATTGCCTTAGGATTCTCACCTAAAATCCAATAGTCATAAACACTCTCTTGAAAGCCGTTCTCTTTTTTTAGCTCAAGCCAAGTATTAATGTACTGCACATAATCTAACTGACCTTTAGGTAAAACAAAAGCTACAGGCGCTCTTAGCTTCAAGCCTTTTGGCACAATCGCTGAGAAGTTTGGATACAACATCGCCCATGCCGAGCCTGCTTCAGTTGAATAAATAACGGCATCAACTCCTTCATAGTTTCCTTTAAGGAATTGCCTGATATTCGTTACTTGCGTTAGCTCAGCATTAGGGAATTCTGCCTTAACTAAACCTTGATAATAGTTAGAATTACCGACACCTAAGTTTAATTTTTTCATAGCTTGTATGGTGTAAAGCTCTGAAAATTCATCACGTTTGGCATCACTGACAATTAAGCCAGCAGTATGGAAAGTGTAAGAATCAGAAAACGCGACATCTAAAGCGCGCACAGGAGTTATCGCATGTCCACCGATAGTGATATCGATACTTCCATCTGCCAGTAACTCTGCTTCATCAGCTTTATTATTAATTTTAATGAATGACAAACTGATATTAAGATCTTTAGCGAGTTGGTTGAGCAGCTCTACATCAAAGCCCACTAATTGACCGTCTTTATTTTTAAAAGCATAAGGCAGACTTGCATCATAGTAGCCAACACGCATACTTTTACGAGCAAGAATAACCTCAAGGCGAGGTTGCTGTTGTTCAAAGTAACCTAGGGGATCTAACGTTTGGTATTGTGCAATGCTTACACTGGCATTCATTGGCTTCATCGCTTCAAAGGTTTGTACACCTTCATATTTGTAGGGAATTAACGATTTAAGCGCAAAGCCTGTCGCAATCATTACACCAAAGGTTATCGCTAGATGTACCGCAATCGCTTGCATTAAACCATGCCATTTCAATTGCTTTAACACAGCCGAGGCAACCAATAAAGTTACTACAAAGCCGTTTAAAGCCGCCAAACCCGTAGCAAAACGACCTGTGACAACACTACCTAATAAATATAACTGGAACTGATCCGCAGGTAAGTCATAAAAGTCTAGTAAGAAAGGCACCGCGATGGCCATTTTACCAAAAGCGGTTAATGCCCCCATCACCACAAATGAAATATAATCATTAAAACCTAATGGCGAGCCAACATACCAAGCAGAGAAGAGGATAAAGCCTAAACCCAGTAATGAGCCGGCGCTAGGGAAACTGTATGCAGTAGGCACAAGTACATCAACTGTCGAATAAGTTTCCTCACAGTTCATATTGTGTTTAGCAAGCAATGCTTTACTGCGCTCTATTATCATAGGTAACACTACTAATACCGTACCTGTTGCAATCGCTGTTACTACCGCTTCACCCGCGGTAGACATTACTTCCCGATAGGTAAGCGGTGTTGCCCAATGAATCAGTAGTGGCAGCAGCACAAAAGCCAACAGACCAGCAGCAATAATGTAAACCCATAAGAAAACTTGTAAACGGCCTAACTCTTCCACCGCTAAAGTACCCGCCGCAGAAGCGGATATAGCAAAGATACCTAGTGGCGCTAATTTAGCGACATACGAGGCTACTTTCATTAAACTGTCGCCAATATTGGTGGTCAGTGTTAAAAAGGTTTCTTTATTTTTTACTTTTATTAACGCTACTCCCATTAATAATGAGAACAACACCACCGCAGGTACAACCGTTTCAGACAACGAAGCAAATATATTGCTCGGGATATACAGGTCTACAAAATTGAACACTGCAGGCTCTGCCACCATGCTAGTACTGAAAAACCCGGCGGTTTGCCAGTTCGGGTAGGCAATAGGTAGCAGCAGTAATGTAAGCATTACGGCTAGCCACATAATAAGAATAACTTTTACTGCCCGTAAACCAATACTGCCTGCCATGGTGCTATCTAAGCGACCGAGGCCACCAATAATTGACACAAGCACATAGGGTAAAACGGTCATCTGCAATAAGCGGATGTAAATATCACCTAACACTTCTAAATTACCCGCGGGTTCACCGACAAAAATCCCCGTTAATATTCCTAAACATAATGCGCTGATAACGCGTTGAAAAGGGCTAAGTTTCTTATAAAGCTTGGCAAAGAGCATTTTTTCTCCGTGAGGATTTAGAAGATATGAAAATTTAAAGCATTATTATCGCTGTTCTAATGACTTATTCAAGTGTTGAATAAGTTTTGAAATGTTAAGTGACTGCTTTACATGGGATCTTTAAATAAAAACTAGTGCCGTGCTTTAGGCTACTGTGATAATAAAGCTCACTGGTAAGTGCTTTGCTCGCTTTAAATGCGAGGTAGGCACCAATGCCATTGCCGTTGTTACCTTTTGATGAAATGAATAATTGCTCGAAGCTGTTAAGGAACTCTTCCGCTATCGGGTTAATGTTATGTATTTGTAACAGTATAAATGTCGGATAGCTTTTTGCAGTGATGGATACTTTAGAGCCTCTGGGAGCTGCTTCTATTGCGTTACGATAAAGGCAAGTGATTATAACTTTTAGCAAGTTTTCATCACAGGTAACGGCCATATTGTAAGGAATATCATGGTAACACTCGATATTTTTACTAGCAGCAGCTATATCAAAAATATCAGTGACACTGGTAACGGTTTTGCTCAGTTCATTTCTTTGTTGCTTTCCCCGGTAAGATTTTTGTTCAAGCTGCTCAAAGGTATTGGCTTTGTTGAACAGTAGCTCACTGACACCAAGACTGTATTTCAATTCAGACACCGTTGATTGAAACTGTCTGCTTGAGCCTAATTTTAGCTCAAGGCTCGCAATACTCTCTTTTGAGCTATCCATAACATTATGTATATCTGTTTGGATAAGGTGCTGCGCTTTAGCGTTAAGTTCATTATATTGCAGTAAGTGATCTATCTGGCTTTGGATAACTCGCTGGTTAAAGACTATGGTGCTGTGTACTTTTAATCTAGCCAGTACAATTTCAGGCACAATGGGCTTAGTTATGTAATCAACAGCGCCTAAAGACAAGCCTTTAACGACATCGTTATTTTCAGCTAGTGCCGTTAAAAAAATCACCACGATGTTTTGGGTTAGTGGGTTTTCTTTAAGCTTCTTACATAAAGTTAGACCGTCAATTTCTGGCATCATAATATCAAGTAAAATAATATCTGGCGGAGAGTCAGATAAACATATTTTTAATGCAGACTTAGCATTAGTCGCCGCTTTTACCCTGTAGTCACTTTTTATTACTTCTTTAACAATTTCAATGTTATCGACGATATCATCGACGATAAGCACACTTAGTTCGCTACTAGCTTCTTTTTTTACAAACCTTTTGGCATTAATTTTTTGAGTAATGTTTTTGGCTGAGTTTTGAATGGGTATTTTTACCGCTTTGGCGATACGCTGCTCAAATATTTGTTTGTTAAATGGTGGGACAACATATTCAGAAACACCATTAAGCACGGCTTCTTTGATTAGCGACTGTTCAATAATCGTTGAAACAATAACAAAGGGTATTTGTATGGTTTTTTCGTCGCTTCGCAATTTCTTTAGTAGTGATAAAGCGTTTAGTTTTGGCGCCGACCAACCACAAATGATCAGATTGATTTTTTCTGGTGCTATTAGGTTAATGCACTGGCTTTCATTATTAGCAACAATCACCGTCTTCATACCCATGGTGCGGAGCATAGAAACCATGATTTGCCTCATACTTGAGTTAGTATCTATAACTAGTGCATTAATATTACTGAAGTTACTTGTCATCATTAAATATTTTTATTGCTTATTACTTACCACATAATAGACTAGACTATATTAAAAATAAAAAGGTTATTTCTAAAATAAGTGCTTATTTCTTATGAAAAAAATTATTTCTGCAGCCTACTTAATATTTATATCCCTTATTTTTAACAGTAAGACTTTTGCTGAAACACTTCCACCCCATTTAGTTGAATGGGCACACCACAACCCTGTAGTTAAAATAGGCGTTGACGCAACATTCCCTCCTTTTGATTTTGTGAATGAGCAAGGAGATACTGCCGGTGCAGGTAAACTCATCCGTCAAAAGCTGTCAGATATTCTACCCATTGATTTACAAGAAAGCTCAATCTCTGATTTTAGAAATGAATATAGCAATTTATTAGCCGGTAGTGCTGATGCAATCTCAGTTTGTGGCAATATCGATAAAAGACAAGGGGAAGTGCTATTTACTAAACCATTTATGGTAATGGTGCCTATTATCATTGTTAATAAAAATAGCTTTATCAAAAGTGAACACGATATTAACCCATCACTTAAAATTGCTTATATTAAAGGCTATGCAGATGAGGCTTTTGCAAAACAACTTTCGGTTGAAAAAATTGAAGTAAAAGATAACCTTGAAGGGTATAAAGCAATTGAATCAGGGAAGGTAGACGGTTTTATCAGTTACTTGTATCTCTATAAGTACATGAAGAATAAAGGGAGTTTTAACGAGACAGTGCCTGTAGTGATCAGTTCGTTTGAGGGATTACCTATTGGCTTTTGTGTTAATAAAGATAAACCTGAACTAGTTGAAATGTTAAATTGGGGTATAGATCAAGTAGGCGATGAATTTATGCTTTCCATGCAAAGTCAATGGGCAAATTCTACCGTAGCACAAAAGTATGATGAACAGCTTGAGAACAAGGAAAGGGTGAGTATCTCTAGGGTTATATTTTTCGCTTTAATCTCAATTCTGTTTGTTTTGTATTTAGCTAAACGATTTGCTAGCACCATCGCAATTAAACTTGACACCATAGGCTTCAGAATAAGTTACTTTAGTGTTCTAGCCTTTATCTTACTTCTCGCGTTTACTGCTATTCAGTTATTTTTACATAATTACAAAGCACAAATAATTACGGATCAGAAAGAGACTTTTAATATTACTCGTGATGTTACCAAAAAAACGATTGAAGGTTGGTATAAAGAGCGCGAGTTACTTGCTAATAATATAGCAAAATCTAAAGTTTTCAAATCACTAGTTGAGAACCTTGTTTCTGCCGATAAAAGTAATAATAAGCAGCAGGTTATAGAAGCGAAACTGGCTTTGAGTGAGTACTTTTCAAAGCGACCCTATACTACCCAAAACGGAAGAGCTTATACCATAAGTGATATTCAAGGTAACTACCTTCTCAATCTTGTGCAGAGCGCAGAAGGTAAAACCTCCACTATTAAGAGCCAACGACCAATATTGTTTAATCAAGTTGTTAAAGGGCGGTCTATGTTTATTCCGCCTGTTTGGGCAAATGTGGAAATTGATAATAACAATGGTGAATCTGATAAGGATGCTGAGATATTTATCGCAACACCTGTTCGAAGCGATGATAATGACGTTATTGCAGTTTTAGCCTTTAGATTTGATCCTAATAGCGAGTTTTCAAAACTATTTCTTGATGGCAGATTAGGAGAAACCTTTGAAAGTTACACAATCGATTCTAATGGTTATATGCTATCAAACAGTCGATTTAATTTAGAATTGCAACGTCAGGGTAAGGTGCCAATTGGTGAGAGTAGTGTGCTTAACGTTCGTTTACCACATCCCGATAGCAATCCTATCATCCAAGCAGCAAAATTTTACCATAATGGTCAGAATTTAAATGGATATCATAACTATAAAGGTAAAACCGTTGTTGGTCAGTGGGTTAGTTTTAAAGAGTATAACTTTACCGTCGTTAGTGAGATTGAACTTAGTGAAATGTTGGCAGAGTATGATGATGTCAGAAGTTTGCTTTATATTGGTTTAGTTATCTCAACCGCTTTAGTGTTAGCACTGTCAATTTTTATTATTACCATCGCAAGGAGAGCAAATGAAATCAATCAGCGTTCCCAAGAGGATTTAGCCAGACAAGTTGAAAGCCGAACGAAACAGTTGTCAGACTCTGAACAGATCAATAAGTTGATTAATAGCTCTGTTGCCGATGGTATTTTAGGGGTGGATAAGCAAGGTAATTTTGCTTTTGCTAATGACTCAGCTTGTAAAATGCTAGGGTTTAGTGAAAGGGAAATTGTCAGCACTGATCTAATATCGATGTTCTCAGCAACTAATTCTGAGGTAAAGTGTTTTGAAGATACTTTGATATATGAAGCAATACAGAATAAAAATGTCGTTAGGGTGAGTAATGAAACGCTAATTATCAAAAATGGTAAGCAATTTTCAACAGAGTACAGTATTTCACCAGTAGACAATGATGATTCTGCACTAGCAGCAGTAATTGCCTTTCAAGATATAACTGAGCGTATTAAAGAGACAGAACGTGTAGAAAAAATTCTAGAAAACCTGCCTGTTTGTATGGTGATTATGAGTCAAGATGACAAGGTAGAGCAAATCAACCAAACCGGCGTGGATTTACTTGGTTGGCAGCGTGAAGACATTATTGGTCAGCCTGTTGATGTCTTTATTCCTGATGAGCAAGTTGCTAGCCATAAAGCGTTACTAGCTAAGTTTTTTACTGAAGAAGTGGTTATTGATACGCAAACCATGGAGCGAGACTTTAGAGTTAAGCATAAATCAGGCGAGCTTATTGATATCCAGGCAGTATACACGCCAGTAAGATTTTATGATGGTTTATATGCTGTAGTCATGGTGCGTGATATAACCATTGAAAAAAGAGCTGAACAAGCACTGATTGAAGCAAAACAGTTAGCTGATGATGCCTCAAAATCTAAATCAGACTTCTTAGCTAATATGAGTCATGAAATTCGCACCCCGATGAATGCCATCATGGGGATGTCACATTTAGCTTTAGCTTGTGAACTTGAGCGAAAACCACATAATTATGTCACTAAAGTTTATAAAGCAGCCGAATCTTTATTAGGTATTATTAATGACATTTTAGACTTCTCAAAAATAGAAGCAGGTAAATTAGACATTGAAGAGATTGATTTTAATTTACATGACGCTTTTGCCGATTTAGCCAATATCATTAGTCTAAAGGCAGGTGAAAAAGGTTTAGAATTATTATTTGATATTTCACCTGAAGTGCCAATGATTCTGAAAGGTGACCCGTTAAGGTTAAATCAAATACTGATCAACTTAGCAGGCAATGCTGTTAAGTTTACTGAACAAGGCCAAATTGTTATTTCTGTTGGCTTAGCAGAAGATTCATCAATGAACTTAGACGATATTGTTTTAGAGTTTTCAGTAAAAGACTCTGGTATTGGCATGAGTGAAGAGCAGCAAAAGAAACTATTTAAATCGTTTAGCCAAGCTGATAGCTCAATTACTCGAAAGTACGGTGGAACTGGCTTAGGCTTAACCATTTCCAAAAAATTAGTGGAACTAATGAATGGCGAGATCTGGCTTGAAAGTAAGGAAGGGCAAGGTAGCTGCTTCTCATTCTCAGCACATTTAAAAGTATCAGCTAATAATAATGAAGATATTATTATACAACGAAAAAGCTTCCTTGAAGGTAAACGTATTTTAATTGTAGATGATAATGAACTCGCCCTAGATGTATTGTCTTCTATATTAAACTCATTTGGTTGTCATGTAGTTACCACCTTAAGTGGAAAGCAAGCCATTGAATTAGCGAATCAAGCAACGGTTGCTTTTGATTTTTTGATGCTTGATTGGAAAATGCCAGAGCTAGATGGTTTGGAAACTTACCAAATCATCAAGTCACAAAATGACTACCGCGATAACCAGTTCATCTTGGTGACTTCCAATGCCAGTGATATGGAAACACTTGAACAGTTAAAAAATAGTATTAATAGCGTCTTAGTTAAGCCGGTTACCTCGTCGAGTGTCTTTGATGAGTTAATGAATTTAAGTGGTGAGGAAGCATTCACAGTTACTAGGGGAATGAAACGCGACGATGCCTTACTTAAAAACCAGCAACGTTTGTGTGGAGCAAAAATATTATTAGTTGAAGATAATGAATTAAATCAAGAGTTAGCAATAGAGCTTCTAAAAGAATCTGGCATTGATGTTGAACTGGCTGAAAACGGTAAAGTTGCAGTAGAGATGGTAAAGAATAATACTTACGATGGTGTTTTAATGGACTTGCAAATGCCAGTAATGGATGGTTTTACTGCGACTGAGATTATAAGAAAGCATAATGAAAGTTTACCTATTATTGCTATGACGGCTAATGCGATGGTCAGTGATAAGGAAAAAGTTATTAGCGCAGGTATGAATGCGCATATCACTAAACCGATAAACGTCAATGATATGTTTGCGACTATTGCTTCTTTTATTACCCCATCAAAACCAGAAAACTCAATAGAACTTAAAATCTCAGTGGCTACAAAACCAGCCATGGACATTATCATCAATGATTTTACTAGTGTCGATGTCGAGGCGGGCCTCTTGGTTGCCAATGGTAATAAGACATTGTATGTCAAACTACTAAATCGCTTTGTAACAGGGCAAGATGACTTTGTTGAACGCTTTAATACATCACTAGCTAAGCAAGATGAAGAAGAAACAACGCGCTTTGCTCACACTTTAAAAGGCAGCGCCGGAAATATTGGCGCTAAATTATTACAACAAAGTGCGGAAATATTAGAGCAATGCTGTACTCAACGTGCTGATAAGGAGAGTGTTGAGCAGGCATTAGTGAATACTGAACTAGAACTTACCAAGGTATTGACTGAATTATCTAGCTATTTGAAAAAGCCTAATGAGATAGAAGCGAGCCAAGAGTTTAGTAAATTTGTTTTCACTGAGCAAACTAAAGTACAGTTAGAGCAGTTACTTGAGTTAGTTGAAGACTTTGAAACCGAAGCGTTAGAACTTGCTGAGGAAATCATTAAGCAGCTTGAAGGTACTAAAGAGGCGAAAATTTTTGAAAAAGTCTACCAGCAAATCGAAAGTTACGAATTTAGTGAAGCAGAAGTCACTTTAAATGATTTTATTAAAAAAATAACCATTGATTAGTTACCAACCCTCTCAGTGTAAGTGCATAAAGTTACGGAAATATAAATGGAGAGTAGTATGTCACAAGCAAGTAATACATCAAATGAGCTAAAAGCTACCGTGCTAATAGTTGATGATAATTCTGACAATTTAGATGTACTAAGTGGCGTCTTACGTCCTTTCTACAAAGTTAAAGCGGCGATTAATGGTGAGTTAGCCCTTAAAGTTGCTGGCGCAAAAAATAAGCCTGATATTATTTTATTAGATATTATGATGCCGGGCATGGACGGCTATGAAGTTTGTCGCCGGTTAAAGTGTGATCCAAGTACTGCCAATATTCCTGTCATTTTTGTTACGGCAAAATCAGAAACTAAAGACGAACAAACGGGCTTTGAATTAGGTGCAGTAGATTACATCACTAAGCCTATCAGTGTCCCTATTGTTTTAGCGAGAGTTAGCACGCAATTAGCGCTATACAACCAGCAGCGCGAACTTGAGGTATTAGTTAAGCAAAGAACTCAAGAGCTCGAAGATACCCGTTTAGAAATCATTCAACGTTTAGGTTGTGCTGCCGAATATAAAGATAATGAAACCGGTTTACATGTTATTAGAATGAGTTGGTACTCAAGGTTTCTTGCAGAGCAAATTCAAGCCAATGCAGACTGGGTAGAGCTAGTTTATAATGCCGCACCTATGCATGATATTGGTAAAATAGCTATTCCTGATAGAGTGTTATTAAAACCAGGTAAGTTAGACCAAGAAGAATGGAGAATAATGCAAACACATGTTGAATGTGGTGTGGAAATACTTGGCGAACATGATTCCGATTTACTCACCATGGCACGTGAAATAGCGCTTTATCACCATGAGAAATACGATGGTAGTGGTTACCCTAATGGTGTTTCAGGTGAAGATATTCCACTAAGTGCTCGAATTGTTGCTATTGCTGATGTTTTCGATGCCTTAACTTCAGTTCGTCCTTATAAAGCCGCTTGGCCGTTAGAAAAAGCTGTTGCCTTATTAGAAGAAGAAGCTGGAAAGCACTTTGATCCAGTCTTAGTGCCGGCGTTTATTGAGTGCCTACCAAGAGTACTTGAAATAAAAGATAAATATATGGATAGCTTTGAAGAGTAAATCCGTTTTTTTTAAACTCATCAAAACAATTAATTAATCATTTAATCCCATTACGGAAGAAGAAAATAGCATGTCAGAGTCAGTCTCAAAACAAGAAAAAACAGAAGAAGTTGCAGCAGAGCAACCAGCAAGCATTAGCGAAAAAACTCCTGAGACCACTCAAGATCCAGTGCGTAAAATAACTAAATATATTTTAGCCATCACCGCTTTAATTTTTGTTTGGTACATTATTGCTGATAGACATGCTCCCTGGTCAGATCAGGCAAGAGTTCAAGCTTATGTTATTCCCATTGTGCCTCAAGTTTCAGGGCGAGTGACTGAAGTGTTGGTTGAGCAAGACCAAGTTGTTAATGCAGGAGAAGTGTTATTTCGTATTGACCCGAGTGACTATGAGTTAGCAGTAGAAAATGCAGAAGCGGCATTAGAGCTTGCTGGACAAGAAATTGGTGCTGGCATGGCAACTGTTGTCACCGCACAAGCTCAATTGGTGGTTGCAGAAACCAATGTTGAGCATGTTAAAGCGCAGAGTGCTCGTGTATTTGAAATGGAAGCAAAAAATGTGCTTTCACATTCAGATGGTGATAAAGCGCGTGCGGCAATTAAGGCAAGTCAGGCGCAAGTTGTCAGCGCTAAAGCGAACTTAGATAAAGCAAAACAAGCACTAGGCGCAGAAGGGAATGATAACCCTCGCATCCGTTCGGCAATGGCACAATTAAAAAAGGCGCAGTTAGATTTAAGTAGAACCGTAGTGCTTGCACCATCTATTGGGGGCATCACTAACTTGCAAATTGATGCTGGCTTTTTTGCGAATAAAGGTGCTGCGGCGATGACTTTTGTTGAAGGAAGTAATGCTTGGGTACAAGTTAATTTACGTGAAAATAATCTAGCGAATTTATCAGTAGGTAATGTGGTAGAGATTGCTCTGGATGTAGACCCTGGAACCATCTACCAAGGAAAAATAACCAGTATTGGTTTTGCCGTTGATACTTCATCAAAAGGGGCTGTGGGTAGCTTAGCGACCGTTGAGTCAAAAACTGGCTGGCTTAGAGATGCACAACGCTTTCCGGTTATTATTGCTTTTACTGATACCCAAACGGACGGCAAGCGACGTTTAGGTGGACAAGCTGACGTGCAGATTTATACCGGTGATAACTGGTTGGTAAATAGTCTTGGCTGGGCATGGATTAGAGTATTAAGCATACTCTCTTATGTCTACTAGAACTGAAGATGCGTCTGTGAATACCGTCCCATCTTTGTTTGACGACCTTAAAACAATGCGAGTGTTACGCTTTGCTTTTGGTGTCACCTTGGCTTGCGCGTTAGCTTATGGCATTAATTGGCCATTAGCGTTTTTAATGCCGGTATTTACTGCGATGATTCTGGCTATGCCATTACCTAAGCCCTCGGTAAAGGCAAGTCTAAATAATATGATGAGTACCTTGATGGCCTTTGTTATAGGGCTGTCGTTTTCTCTTTTCTTTTTGCAGTACCCTATCGCTTATTTAATTGTGCTTGCCTTGGTGTTGTTCCACTTGTATTACTATTTAAACCGTGGCGGCTCTTTTTGGTTTACCTTGATGACCATGATTGCCATCTTAGTACTACCAATGATTGCCAATAGTCATGAAGGTTTAGCGATGAGTTTTTCTGCGGGGTTTGTCTATTCTAGCTGGCTTACTATTGGTATGTTGTGGTTAGCGCACTTTGTTTTTCCAGACCCCAAGTTCACGCAATTCCCTGTTAAACCTAAGTATAAAAATATTTATTCAAAGGTAGCAGCGCAACTGGCATTAAAAAGCACTTTGGTTACTTTTCCGATTGCGGCCGTATTCATCACTTATAGTTTAAGTGACTATTTATTGGTAATGATTTTCTCTGCCATTTTTATTCTAAAACCGGATTTAACACAGGGTAAGGAAGCGGGAAGAAACTCATTAGTATCAACTTTGTTAGGTGGTATTTTTGCTTGGCTATTTTATTGGTTAATTGTCGCTGTTCCGCAGTTTTATTTTTATTTGACGCTGTTATTCGCCACGACACTGTTTTTTGGACGGCATATCTTTGCTGGTAGCAATATGTCGAAATACTATAGCTCTGGATTTATTGCTTTATTGGTGATTATTAACAGCGCCATGGCGGCTGACTCAAATTTCAATGCTATTTTGGCGCAGCGAATCTTGCTGATATCAAGCGCAATAATCTATATTGTTTGCGCATTAAAAGTACTTGAGCGTTTTGTTTTTAAAGCAAGCCGT
>Ga0105348_1000459_pt1 | contig 30292 bp, 27 predicted proteins | sample EN8Hudsemesocosm_2_FD_83504 | JGI IMG/M metagenome (GOLD analysis project Ga0105348, IMG submission 83504) | Methane-oxidizing microbial communities from mesocosms in the Hudson Canyon - EN8C Hudson Canyon | ecosystem: Environmental > Aquatic > Marine > Cold seeps | place: Hudson Canyon... | reverse complement strand
CAGCGGTGTAATCCGTGGTATAGAAACGGTCTGTCATTAGACGACGTGATGCGTTAATGATGAATACTTGGAAAGCTGTTTCACCAAAAGCAAAACCACCAGGGCGTACGGTTTCAGCTAGCTGGCCAACCATGGTATCGATTTGCTCAACGTCATTGCTATAAAGGCGCTTTAACTCAGACAAAGTTTTTGGATCAGTCGTTAGATCTTCAAATTTGTTGATTGGCGTTAAACCAATTTGACGACGGAATTCGTTATAACGTGGAACACCACGCTCACGGTCACGAATGATATCAATCGTTGCCAAATCGATGTTGCCTACTAACGGCATTGAAAGATTACGCAAAAATTCAGGGTAGTTATGCAGCGTTAAAGAACCTGGGTGAGTAATACCCATGGAGTACCAAAGGCGCTCTCCAGTCTCATCTTCCAGCATCGTTTCAGCATCGCCATTACGGGTATCTTCTAACGCAATAGTGCTTGATGGAATGCTTGAACCGACATCAAATACTTTGAAGTTATCCGGTAATAATGGATGCATACGGTAAACCGCAACAAACTCTTCGGTTAAAGAATACGCAACACCGTGATTCTTTGGTTCAGCTGCACCAACAACACCGGCAAGGGCGTGATCAATGGAGGAAGCCCCAGTTATTACGTCAGATAGCTTAGGATCTAATCCCAATAGTTTGATGCTTAACGAATCAGCTTTTTCAAGGTCTTCGATCACTTTACGGATGCCCGACTGATAAGCATCACGACCTTCACGATCTCCTAATAAGCCCCACCAGTTTGCGGCCATTGCTTTTTCTAGTACTGGATTCGCCAGTATTGCTGGAGTCCATTCAGTTGTATGAATCTTCGCCATTAGCGCAGAGTTGGCTAAGCGAGCGCGATCATAAATCCACTGATCAGATGCTTCAGGGTAAGCTTGCTGAATTCTTTCAGCGATTGCGTTGTGCTCCAGAGTGAATACCTGGTGCAACATGCTCAAACCAACCCACCAGTTGTTATTAAAACCTGTTACAGGAACACCGGAAATAAATTCAGTTGGTAAAGTACCATCACTTTCTAACTTTAATTTACCGTCAACAAAAGAACGAACTTCATTATTCTTTTCTAGGCTGCTGCCATATAGCTGAGAGCCATCCCACCAGTGGGTATTAACGTTTTGGTAAGTCGATGGGTTAGCTTCTTCAGATGCTAAACGACTTGGATCAGGACGAGTACGCTGTACTTCGATGTTACCAGTACCCAGCACATCACCTTCTGGCAATTCGACAACAATTGGATTTTCTTCAATGTTATCACCATGATCTACCCAGTCATGAACCATAAACTGAATCCAAGCAGATGCTAGAAAGTTTACAGACGTTGCAGGTTTAAATTCTTCACGAGCTAATAGCGAGTTACTAACATCACGAGCGTTAGGTATTAACAGTGTATCGGCTTCGGTTTCACCGTAACTTGCTTCTAGCTGTACGTTACGACCAAAACGACGGCCTGCAGAACCTTCAGATGGATTTTCTAAAATGTTACAAGTACCGTCTTCTGTACGCGCCGTTAAGCTGCGTTCATCACAGACGATTTGTGAGTTATAACGATCGTAGTCTTCTACTTCGATCAGGTTATTACCGAGCAAAGATTCACGCTCGAATATTAATACGATGATTGATAGGTATATCCCTAACACACCAAATTTTACGTACCCAGGCCAAGCGACCCAAACAGAGTTAAGCATCCATAGTCTCCCTTTTAATTATATGGTTATTATTATTTTAAGTATTTTTTTTGCTGTTATTCCAAGCAATAAACCCAATAGGTATTAAATTTATTTATCGTAGACAAGTGACGTTATTACTTTAAATATCAAGAATAATAAATATGATTTTAATTACAAAATACATAACAATTACACTTAATAAATAACAAAGAAACTATTGTCTATCTTTTGAAATAGGCGGTCAGTATAGGTAAATATTGATTTGGGTCAATGACCCTTGAGCGATGGATGGTTAAGAGGCAACCAATTATAGAAAAGATTTTATTTATGCTTTTTATAATTATTTTACAACAAGAATTACAGACCTGATTTAGTACATTTATTAATCTAATCTTATTAAATAGCGATACTTTAATACTAGCTTTGAATTAAAAGTGATCACTAAATAATAAGAGTTAATATTCTTCTACCTATGAACTCATCAATGTAAATAATCAGTTATTTTTGTTATCAGATGCTTCAATACTCATTAATTCAACAGGCACGCCATTGACTGCAGCGTTACCACTTAACTGATCAATTAAAGTATCGTCGGTAAGATCGTTAACACTCACACCCGCATGAGCTTGCGCAATTTTTTGCCTAACACCCTTACGTCCGTGTCCCCAGCCATGAGGAATACTCACCACGCCTGGCATTAATTCATCGGTGACTTCCGCTTGAATTGTTACGCTACCTACCCTAGAAGTGACTTTTACATCTTGGCCGTTTTCAATCCCTTGTTGCATTGCGGTTTCAGGATGCAACATTAAGGTGCAGCGAGACTTTCCTTTCACCAATCGATGACTATTATGCAACCAAGAATTATTACTGCGTACATGACGACGTCCTATTAATAAAATCTGGCTATCATCATATTTGTCCATCATTTCTTTCACGCGCTCTAAATCTGCTTGATAGAAATCGATATTCAGATGAATCTGTTTATCTTTATGCTTTAAGGCTTTTGGCAACATGCTTTGTAAGGGCCCTAAATCAATACCATGAGGGTTCTTCTGCAGCTTCTTTAAGTTAATACCTTCATACGGCCCACGTTTTAAACCTTGATCAAGTAAAAACTTTGGTCCAAATATTTTTGTTAACCAACGTTCGACCTTGGTCGCGATAGGTGCATTTTTATCCAAACGCTTGGCAAGCTCTAAGTTAATTTCCCAATCGTGTTTTTCGTTCGATTTTTTAGCAAATAAAGCCGGTGAGTATTTTGCAACGTTATGCACAGCAAAACCATTAAAGGTAACGTCATAATGATCACGCTCTAGCGGTGAAACCGGTGGTAGAATAATATTCGCATGACGGCTGGTTTCAGTAACGAAATAATCAACTGATACCATGAAGTCTAATTGTGAGAGTGCTTTATCTAATTTTTCACCATTAGGCGTACTCAATACAGGATTACCGGCAACGTTAATAAATCCTTTTAACTGTCCTTTTCCTTCCACCAGCATTTCATCGGCCATCGCAACAACCGGATAATCACCATTAAAGTCTGGGAGATTATTAACACGGCTATGTCGCTTGCCCAAATAGCCTGGGCCAGAGTTATTAACGATGTCGACAGCAGGATTAGGAAACATTAAACCACCCACTTCATCTAAGCGACCCGTCACAAGGTTAATCACCATGATCAGGTATTGGCTCAACAAACCAAACTCTTGCACCGATACACCCATGCGGCCATAGCAGACTGCACTTTCAGCTTGGCAAAATTCTTTCACTAAGCGCTTAATTTCAACAGCTGATATTCCAGTAATTCCTGCCACAGATTCAGCGCTGTAATCTTTTGCAAACACCTCAAGGTTGTCAATTTCTGGGGTTAAATCGGAAGCTTTGCTACCTTGAGCAAAACCTTGTAGAAAAATCTCATTCAACATGGCGAGTAATAATAAAACATCCGTCGCTGGGCGAATAAAATGATGTTCGTTGGCGACTTCTGCAGTTTCGGTACGCCTAGGATCAATCACAACAACCTTGCCGTCTCGTGCCTTTATATCTTTTAGTTTCTGACGCATATTGGCGGCGGTCATGATGCTGCCATTTGATGCTAACGGATTACCACCAATGATCAGCATGTGCTGAGTGCGATTAACATCAGGCACAGGAATACGCAGCATATGACCAAACAAATGCATACAGACAATATGGTGCGGTAATTGGTCAATGGAGGTAGCCGAAAATCGACTGCGTGTTTTTAAACCGGTTAACAGATGCTTAACCGTTAACATGCTGCCCATGTTATGCACATTAGGATTACCCAGATAAATACCGAGAGCATTTTGGCCATATTCTTTTTGTACCGATTGAATGCCCGCGGCTACTTTATCAAGGGCTTCTGGCCAGCTAATTTCTTTCCAACCGTCAGCCGTTTTTTCGATGGGCTGACGCAAGCGATCAGGATCTTCATGTAAGTCTTGTAAGGCCGTCGCTTTCGGGCAAATATACCCTTTCGAGAATGGATCGTTTTTATCGCCTTTAATCGATAATACTTTTTCGCCATCGTGCTTTACTTCGATACCGCACATTGCTTCACATAATGTACAGGTTCTAAAGTGTGTTTGTGCTTCAGCCATTATCATTCTCTCTTTTCTTTTTATTCTTAAATAGTTGTGTTTCTTAAACTGCTGTTATCATCTATCGTTTATTATATTTCAAAGACCCATCAATTTTTTCGTGCAAATAAACTAATAAACAGCACTTCAAAATTAGTACTTAAAATTGAAATTGCTTGCTGTCGTGAATAGCGCTGCTGATGACAACCTAAAATCAATTCATGCACTTGTGCTGCGGCAATATCGACACAAAGATTCACATCACTTCGCTCAAAAGAACGCTTCGATAACAGCAGCCCTTGAATGAAGATTTCTGTCCACTCTTCTTGTATTTCAGAGATCAAATTCCCTAAGCCTTTATTTTCCGCGCTGGTATAAAAGCGTGGACGGTCTTCGATCAAGTGCTGAAACAACGCTATATTCTGAAATGCAGAATCAAAGATCATGGTTAAGCATTGCTGACAACGTTGATTGAATTGATCTTTAGTCAACGAGTCATACTCTTTCAACATATTCACCCAAGCCTGTCGCATGGGTGATAAATAGTTGTTCTTGAGCTGTTCGCTCAGTTCATTTTGAAGCGCATCTAAACTGTCAAAATGGTTATAGAAACTGGGTTGTGCAATACCTGCACCCTTAGCGACTTTATTCATACTCATACCCTGAGCACCTTCGCTGCTATAGAGCTGAAGAGCACTTTTCAATAACGCTCGACGCGTTTTGGCCTTCGCCAGCTCGCGCTTTGATTCAATGGGTACTGCTAGTCTGTTCATGATTATTTAACTTGTCTGATGTCTCATTATGAAAACTATTACTTCGACTATAAGGCTATAGTCAATTAAACTGCATGTCTATTGAAAATAAGACAATCAGGTTGCCATCATGACATCAGCGGTTTTTTCCCCTTTTACATTGCCTTGTGGTGCTCAACTACCCAACCGCTTAGCCAAAGCTGCTATGGAAGAAAACATGTCTGATGAAGGACAAATTCCAGGCCCTGCGATTCTGCGCTTATATCAACGCTGGGCTGAAGGCGGAACCGGGTTATTGATCACGGGGAATGTGATGGTCGATGGCCGCGCAATGACCGGCCCTGGTGGCATCGTATTAGAAAAAGGCAGTGACATTGCCCCCTTCACAGCCTGGGCCGAAGCCGCTAAAAAGAACAACACTCAAGTCTGGATGCAGATTAATCACCCTGGTCGCCAAGTGTATGCAGCCATGGGCGGCGACGTTTTGTCGCCTTCTAATATCCCTCTTGATCTGGGTAAGCACTCACACTTATTTGGCAAGCCAAAGGCGATGACTCATAAGGATATCGACCAGCTGATTCAACGCTTTGCCGATTCGGCAGTGAAAGCGGAGCAAGCAGGCTTTGATGGTATTCAAATTCATGGGGCTCACGGTTACTTAATCTCTCAGTTTTTATCGCCATTAACCAATCAGCGTAAAGACGAATTTGGCGGTTCCATTGAAAATCGCATGCGTTTATTAATTTCGGTAATTAAAGCGATTCGTGCTCAAGTATCATCGACGTTTGCTGTAGCCGTTAGATAAATTCGGCGGATTTTCAGCGCGGTGGCTTTGATGCCGATGATGCTAAAACCGTAATTCTCGCGATGAATGAGTTAGCGGTAGATTTAGTCGAACTTTCTGGTGGCAGCTACGAAAGTCCTGCGATGCAAGGCACTACAGCTGACGGACGTACCCTTCAGCGTGAGGCGTATTTCTTAGACTTCGCTAAAGATATTGCGCAGGTTGCCACGATGCCCATTATGACAACGGGTGGTGTAAGACGATTGGCTGTCGCAGAAGACGTATTAACACACGGTATCGATGTGGTGGGTATGGGCACTGCGTTAGCCATGAACCCTTCTTTATCTAATAACTGGAAAAACTCTTTAGGGCTAGAAAGCGCTCATGATCCGTCTGTCCGTTGGAAAGATAAAACCCTTAGCTCTATTGCAACAATGGCGGTTATTAAACGCCAGCTGCAACGCATGGGTAAAGGACAGCAGCCTAAACTTAACTCATCGCCGATATTTTCTTTAATTCGTGATCGTATTCGCTTGAAGAAATTAACGAAGCGCTATCAGCGTTATCTTGCTCAACTTAAAAGATAGAGATAAAAAAGCAGAAGCCATATTTCCGAGGTATATTGCAATCTAATGTAGGTCGGTATTTATGCCGTCAATTTGATGGGCTAAAGCCCAACCTACAATATACAATACGCCTCAAGCGGCGGGGAATTAAACCCGCTCAGATTAAAATTGAATCGTTTCTGAGCTCTCACAAACTACTTCTTCTGTAAATTGCTCCACAGCATTTTGCTCATATTAACGATAAAGTCTGGATCTTCTTCTTTCATCGTCAATAATATCTGCTTATTCATTTGTGTTTTATTCTGGCCGTATATCCAACGATTTTTATTAAACTGTTGGGCAAACTCAAGTACGCCTGCTTGCAACTGCTCTTCGTTAGCAAAAATACCTTCCACGACGTTATTATCTAATAGCGTTTGTGCATTGACTCGCTGACCTGACATGGCTAAACGGTTAAAGAAGTTTTGTGGAATTGCCTTCTGAATTAATGGAAACATCGATGGAAAAAAAGGCACCATCACGTCAACTTCAGGAAAGCAGAAGAAACCTTTATCTGATTTCATAAAACGGAAATCGCAAGCACAGGCTAATACCGCACCGTTACCGTAACTATGGCCATTCAATGCTGCAATCACTGGCATTGGAAACGTCACTATGCGCTTTAATAATCCAGTCACTCCGGTCATAAAGTCCGCAATGATTTCTGGTGTATTACTTGGCTGAGACATCCACTCAAGATCAATGCCTAATGACCAGCTTTTCTCATTAGCTGAAGTTAATACCACCGACTTAATACTTTTATCAGACTCGATATCATCAAGCTGTTGATTAAATTCTGCTAGAAACTCAGGATTGTGACGATTCTCAGGGGTATTCATCGCCAATACAGCAGTGCTACCTTGAATTGTAATCTCGATTAAACGTGTCATTAGAACTTTACTCAGCGATGTTTACAGTGGAAACATAAGTGTATAAAAATAAGAAAAACCTTTCATAACAATTTTATGATCATATCTAACATAGTAAATATTATTCCTACACCCGCCCCCCATATAACCTACTGCCCATACAGGATATAATCACGCTTAATTTAATGCTGACATCAGTCAAGGGGCCCACCAATGGTCATGAATACAAAAGTTTATAAACGAGTACATACCTTGGCTAAAGACATCTTGAGAGCTTCTGAATACGAAGACCAAGAAGGTTTTGATAAAGGCTATGCACAATTACAGCAAGTCTGTGAAGAACATGAAGATACAGCAAAAGACCATCCTGTTCAGTGGGAAACCCTTGCTGACTTCACTGAAGACTTTGAACTCGCAATCACTCTTTATGATAAAGCATTGGTAAAAGCAGAAGCGATTAGCTCTATCGATTTTTGTTCATCAATTGGTTATTCAACGGCTATGATGAAATTAGAGTTAGGAAATAAAGAAGGCGCTATTGCTAGCTTAGAAAAAGCTAAAACTGCCTGCCTTGAAATTGAAGATAAAAATTTGAAAGCTGAAATTCACGATTTATTAACTGACTTGAAAAGCGCTGAATAACGCTTATTTATGTTGCCAAATCAAGCTATCAGCGCTGTAAAGTGCGCTGATAACAACTCAGATAAATCAGCAGGGCTTAGTTCAATTTCTAAGCCACGCTTTCCTGCGCTAACAAATAGCGTGGTAAAATTCTGAGCAGAATCATCGATAAAACTACGTAAATATTTCTTTTGTCCTAATGGACTCACCCCGCCTAAAACATAACCCGTCGATCGCTCAACATCTTGCTTATTAGCCATGACTGCTTTTTTAGCTTTCGCAGCTTTGGCTACCTGTTTCATACTCAGCATCGAAGATACCGGAATTATCGCCACCGCCAGTTCTTTAGTTTCAAGCATAACTACCAGTGTTTTAAATACTTGTTCTGGCGCAATACCCATTTTATCAGCCGCTTCTTGGCCATAAGATTCACCATTGCCGATAGCATTAGAGTCATGTGAATATTCATGAACTGTATGTTTAATTTTTTTCTTTTTGGCAAGGTTAATAGCAGGCGTCATGGAGATTTCAGTATTGTTTACATAGAAGGAGCTTGATTAATAAAGGCAGTATAGCACTGCCTTCATGTACCTCGGATTATTACTATTCACTTATTATTTAATGTTTCACTCGCTTTTCGCTTTCTTTGACGCCATAAACTCGGCCTTCATTTTACTGCCCGCAATCGCGGGTCCAGCAAGTGCACTCACGGCTAGGTGTACAATCAGCACCAAGGCTGCCGTCACAAGCGCATCTAAAAACCACGCAAAGGGTAAGCCAGCAGCACCAAGATAAACTGGCATATTACTAAGCGCGGGTACGGTTTGCAGCCCGGTTAAAGCATGCAGCACTAACGCAATCCAAAAACCAGAGCAATACGGACAACGCCAGTCGGCATAGAGTTTTTGTAGAGGCTTAGGAAGCATTTCGATCATACGATTAAAAAGTGTTCCCCACTCCGGTAACTTCTCCCAAAAAAGTAGGTAAATGGCATACCCCATGATCACTAGCTCGACATTCAGACTTTCGTTCATAACAGCACCCTCATAATAGCTCTCATAACAGCCCGCAAATAGGCAATAATTAATATTTAATTATATTAACGAGCTTTTATTAACTGTTTTAGAGTGGATTCTAATCAATAATCGGCATATCTTAATATAACCCTTTATTATTATAATTATCCCGAGAAATCGATGAATTACTCTCACATTGTCAGATCAGGTTTCGCACAGGTCGGCAATGCCGTACAAAACCAACATCATACGCACAATGAAAATGTGATAACCCTGCTAACAAAAGGCAGCATAGTGATGGACTGTGGTGAAGAAATCACCCTAGTCCCTGGTATGGTCATTGTTATCCCTGCTGGAGTCCCCCATAAAACGCTGAAAGGTGAAGCTGTAGAATATTTTTGGTTAAGTTTTTGCAGCGGCTGTTTAGATCTTGAAACTAGCCCGGTTTTATTGGATATTTTTAGCCTAGTACAAACAGGGGCTGTGCCCGTTTGGAAGCTAGCCCCTGAAGGGCAAACATTTTATTTATCTTTATTACAAAACTTACAGCAAGAAATATTAGAAGACTCAGCGATTACAACCGATATCATTCGTAGCTATCTAACGTTGTTATTGCATCAAATATCTCGTGGATCACGATTGGAGTTTAGTGAGAATATTCGCTCCGATATTGTTACTCAGGCGCTGGCTTTTATTCAGCAACAAAGGCTAAACAATATTTCGTTACGGGATGTGGCGAGTGAGGTACATAAAAGCGAAGGCTATCTGGCGAATCTCGTTAAAAAATCAACGGGCTTTACCGTGGGTGACTGGATTCGTAAATCTCGATTAACGGAAGCCTGTAAGCATTTATTACATACTCAGAAATCAATTGAGGATATCGCGTTTCAAACAGGCTGGAATGATACCACTCACTTCATTCGTCAATTTAAAAAAGAGTTTAATACAACTCCTGCCAAATGGCGGAAGTCGAATCTATCTGCAATTATAAAATAACCTAACTATAGATTTGAGGCATGAAACGGGCAACCAGCCGTCGAGTTTTTAACTATCTTTTCAGGCCCGAGTACACTGCTCTGATAGCCTTTCGGATAAGACTTATAATGTTGCCCCAGGTAACTCGTTTCAAAACTTTTATTCTGCCAAGGGTTGATAAATTTCTGACTCAGCCTTCTTATACGCATGAATCCTTTGATGATTATCTGAGTGAGTTTAGTCGGTGCCTTCTGCCCAGTAGCCACTAACAATTCGGGATCGTTAATTAACGTTAGAATCAGTGGACGAACTAAAGGCCTAAAAACTGAAGGGAACATTTCTTTCATCGCATTAATCAAAGCATCAGTTACCTCTTTATTATCGGCATGATAAGTCAAATGCTTACGGCGATAGTCTTGATACCAAGTAACAAATTCGTCACGATTTTCAGGAATGTCCGTTATCCCCATCTCCTGACCTAAAGATTTAAATGCTAGATAGCCGGCATATTTCTCTCTATCGGTTAAAGGACGATAACCAAAGGTTTCCATCCAGCGAGCAGGCTCCACAATAAATAATGCGAGTGTGTAAAGATAATCATCATTATTTATTTCATAATGACTGTGTATCCAGTTCAGATGTTTCACCATATGCTGGCCACGATCACTCTCAATGGAATCAGTCATACACTCAGTTAAGATAGCTCGCGTATCGTCCAGTCGTTTTAAACCATTATTCTGATATTGTTTTGTACGATGCAGGAGTTTACTAATACTGGGAATACCAAATGTCTGTATTTGTGCGAGCTCACCAGAAATCAAATAATCGATAGGCGCATCGTGATTTGCCAAGTACTTAACAATTACTTGATACTGTAGTTCAACCTTACCTTGCGCTAGTTTTTCTAACGCTTTTTTATTTCTTAAAAACATAATCAGTTCCCTGTCAATTTAAATGGCACTCGACTTTCGAATCTGCATTACCACTAGTTTGTTAAATTTTGTGTAATTGAGTTGATTTAAACCCACTAGATCAGTAGCCTCAAATGACAAAATTTACAGCTGTCCACTAATTTACAGAATCACCATTATGTCGTTAAAAAATCAAGATCCTAGAGTTATTCGCACTAAAGCTCTGATCATCCAATCATTGGTCAAGCTGACTGAAGAAACGCCTTATAAAAAAATTAAAATTCAAGACATCACTCAAGATGCCAAATTAGCACGCCAAACCTTTTACCTGCATTACAAATCAAAGGATGCAGTATTGGTGGATTATATCGATGGAGTATTCGATAACTTTTATCAAGAAATTGAAACTCACATCATTGCTTCTCCGGAACCGGGAGACATCATTGCGTGGAATTTATTTAACCAGTGGCAGCAACATGCTGAATTCGCCAAGTTAATCATTGCGGCTGATGTAGAGCACTTGGTAATTAAGAGCTTTCGTAATTACATTACTCGCGTAATGGGTCTTTATATTCGCAATCACTCTATGCCTTTAAATGACCCAGAAGCTCTGGGCTTTATTGTGGATTATCTTGCTGGAGCATCCTGGATGGTATTGCAGCGCTGGGTCGCCAGTGACTTTAAATATCCGTTAGAGAAGCTCTCTAAACTTTACTCTGAACTTAGCCGCCCCGGGCTTTTAAGTGTGATCAATCGCGGTGCAATACTGTAGTTTTCAACAGATATTATTGAATTTAAATAAGGTAGAGATAGGCCTACGATCGCGCCAAAGCCTGCTTTCTTTGTCGGTTATTCACCTTTAAAAACTATGGTTAATCGGTCAAGCTTGTTGATATTGTCATAATAAGAACAAGCGGTAATTCTCATGAAAAACAAGACTAAGAGTAACGAAGCGAATCAAGGCGAATACTCTGACGTATTAATCATAGGTGCAGGCCTGTCTGGTATTGGCGCTGCTGTTCATTTACAAAAAGACAGCCCAAATAAAAGTTACGCTATTCTTGAAGGTCGTGAAGCCATTGGTGGTACTTGGGATCTATTCCGTTACCCCGGCGTCCGTTCAGATTCAGACATGTATACCTTGGGTTACAACTTCAAGCCATGGACTAGCCCTAAAGGCATTGCCGACGGCAAAGACATTCGCGAATACATTTGCGAAGCCGCCAAAGAACACGATATAGAAAAGAACATTCGCTTTGGTCATAAGGTATTAACCTCGTCTTGGTCAAGTGAAACGGCGCGCTGGACCCTTGAAGTACAACTCACCAGCACTGGAGAAATAAAATACTACCAGTGTAATTTCTTTTTATGTTGCACCGGTTATTATAATTATGACCAAGGTTATGAGCCTGCATTCACGGGCAGTGAAAACTTTAAGGGCGATATTATTCATCCGCAAAAATGGGATGAGAACTACGATTATTCGGGTAAAAAAGTTGTGGTTATTGGCAGTGGTGCAACGGCTGTAACACTGGTTCCTGCGATGACCAATAAAGCAGAGCACGTCACTATGCTTCAACGCTCTCCTGCCTATGTTATGGCGCTTCCACAGGACGACCCAATGGTGAATGGCTTACGTAAGGTATTGCCAGAAACTTGGGTATACCGAATCATTCGTACGCGTAACATTGCCTTCTCTGCAATGATGTATAAATACTGCAAGACGTTCCCCAATTCATCTCGCCGCCTAATTCAGAAGTTGGTCAAAAAAGGGGTCGGTGAAGATTTCGATATGAAACACTTCACTCCTAGCTACAACCCTTGGGATGAACGTTTATGCGCCGTACCTGATGGTGATATGTTCAGTGTTTTAAAAGAGAAAAAAGCCTCTATCGTCACTGACCATATTGATCACTTTACTGAGAATGGCATCAAGTTAAAATCAGGTGATACCTTAGACGCTGACATCATCATTACCGCAACAGGTCTTGACGTGCAGCTATTTGGCAAGATGAAACTCATCGTCGATGGTCAGCCGTTTGTTGCCAATGAAAAGATGGTTTATCGCGGTGTATTATTAGAAGACCTTCCGAATGCCGGAATGGTATTTGGTTATACCAACGCTTCTTGGACGTTAAAAGCGGATTTAATTACCGAGTGGATGTGCCGCCTGCTAAATCATATGGATGCGACAGGGAAGAAAATAGTCATGCCGCATAACTTCGATAGCTCTGTTGAGCATCGTCCTTTTGTTGATATGCAATCGGGTTACGTACAGCGTGCAATGGAGCGAGCCCCTCAGCAAGGTTCTAAACTGCCTTGGAAGCTGTATCAAAACTATGCGCTAGATTTAGCGACGTTACGTTTTGGTAAGGTGAATGATGAAACGTTAGTTTTTTCTAATCCGCAAAAGCTTACGCCAGCAAAGAGTACTTCTGAAAAATCGCCTTCTACTAATGCACTTAAAAAGAAAACCGAAACAGACCCCGCTTAATTCAGATTATTCAGCAGGATCATTCGATCCTGCTTTTTTCTCTTTCAACCACCAATGCTTATTCAATATTTTTGCATCACTCGGTAAAGTGCTATTTTGAAAATTGAATATGCGACGATCTGAAAATTTCAACTGATTCATTAAATCTTTATGATGAAGTAGAAATAGACGTTTAAATTTTCCATCTTTCAAAGCTTGGCCAAGGCCATATTGAATACGTCCTGCCAAATCATAATCATGCTTATTAACAAAATAATACACAGGATAAGGGTAATAAATAGCCAAATTTTGTTCGACAGCCAAGTTAGGCAACACTTCTTTTTTCTTTGTATATTCAATTAATACTTCGTTGACGCCTCGAGGAAAAAAATCGAACCTTTTCGCTTCGAGCATATTAAATAACGACTCATATTTTGCGACCGGCATTACCGATAAGCCATTATCCTCTAAAATACTCAAATCTCCCCAATGCTCACCAAATCCTGCAACGTATTTTTTAAACTGTGAATAATTAGTCACTTTAGAGAATTCGCTTTGAAGATCTTGATGGATCAAAAAAACTCGCATACCTAAGATACCTGCCATGATGGGTATCTTAATAGCTAAAAGCTCCTCTTCTTGCTCAACCGATGTCGCGAGTGATAACACGCCTCGAATCTTATAGTTCGACATTAAATTAACTGCACGGGCTGTAGGAATATCTGGACGAGGCACCAACTGAATGGAGCTTTTCTCTGTTTGTGAATAAGACAGCGCCAGATTCAATAACTCTGTTCTATAAATATATCGATGATCAGTCTGAAAATAAGAAACGTTGGATTTATCTAGGGAATGGGCATTAATCGTGAGCAGCAAGAATAAGCCGAGCAGGCAAGATTTAAGCCTTTTTATTGACCTATTCATTTCGTGGCTAATCATTATTAACATCACCACAATTCACTAACGATAAGCTCAATATCATCAGTAAATTGCATATTATGGAATTGCTCATACAGCTGGCCTTGAATACCCGTACTTACATTCTAGTACAGGTTAGCTGTTTCGTATCGAGCGCTCCATTAGCGAGCTAACTAACGAGGGTACCCAACGCTTAAGTAAATGAGAGAATCGTCCATCAAAGGTGGGGTGGATGTGAAAATGTTGTTTTGGAATTTTGTTCACTAAGGCTGAGGCTACCTGCTCGGGGGTTAATAACTTAGCATTGCCTGAAATAGCCCGAGTTTCTTTTGGTTTAGTCTTTTCTTCTTCCGCAAAGCCTGCCGTTAATGTATCTGGCGGATACAGGACAGAAACTTGAATATCATGTTGTCTAACTTCCTGCTGCAAAGCCTCAGAAAAACCCACTATCGCAAATTTTGAAGCGCAATAATCTGTGTAGCCAAATACACCAATAAAACCTGCAATGGATGAGGTATTAATAATATGGCCACCGGCCTTTTTCATATAGGGCAAGATCGCATAGCTTACGTTTCTAACCCCTAAGACATTTAATCGTAAAGTACTTTCGAACTGATCTGCGGAGATATTTTCAAAATAATTAGGAAAAGCGGCCCCTGCACAATTAATCAAGATATCAGGCGAACCTAGCTCATTGACCGCGCAAGAGAATTTTTCAATCACATCGCCTTCATCAACCACATCCAAGCTGCGGTAATTTACTTTTCGTCCGTCTTGAACCGAAGTTTTAAGTTGCTCTAAAGCCTCTTGCAATAAAGCCTCTCGACGAGCAAAGATACATACATTAGCGCCCTTTTCAGCCAATAAATGCGCTGTTTTTAACCCGATGCCACTGGATCCTCCAACAATAAAAATATTTTTGTTTTTATAGTAATTTTTATATCTCATTACTCACCACACCATTAAATTATTTACTCTGCACCAGCATCAACATGGCACGTTAGTACATTAAGAAAATGATCTTACTTTACCTTGCACACCCATTACTTTCCACTAATCTTAAGGGTAGTGTTAAAGAATATTAAAAAACAGCAAGGAAGCCGCATGAACCCTAGAGATATAAGAACAGTTGATCAGGCTAAGGAGCTGATTCAAAGCTTAAAACCTTCTCATATCAAGGTCGGTATATTTGATATTGACGGCATCTTGCGTGGCAAATATATGTCTCGGAAAAAATTTCTCCAAGCCCTCGATAAAGGCTTTGGCTTCTGCGATGTGGTTTTAGGCTGGGATATGCGCGATAAGCTTTACGACAATACCCAATATACCGGCTGGCATTCTGGCTACCCCGATGCTCCTGTGCGCATATTACCGGCTAGCTGCCGTACCATGCCACTTGAGAACGACGATTTATTTTTCCTCGCCGAGTTTACCGAAGAAGCTGAGAAGGTCTGCCCTCGTGGATTATTACGCCGAGTGTTGCAACGCGCAGAAAATATGGGGTTAAAAGCGTTGGCTGGATTTGAGTACGAGTTTTTTGTCTTTAACGAAAGCTCAGAGTCTATTCGGGAAAAAGCCTACACCAATCTAAACCCTATGGCCCCCGCCGAGTTTGGTTATTCCATATTGCGTAATAGCGTTCATGATTCTACCTATCACAACATTTTAAATCTCAGTGAAAAAATGGATTTTCCACTAGAAGGATTGCATGAAGAAACAGGTCCAGGCGTTTTAGAAGCAGCCATCACCTACGATGATGCCCTAGAAGCTGCCGACAAAGCCTCTTTATTTAAAACCTTTACCAAGATTGCCATGCAAAAAGAAAACAAGGTGGCAACCTTTATGGCGCGCTGGCACGATGAATTAGCAGGTCAGAGTGGCCACATTCATTTATCACTAACGGATTTAGTCGGCAAAGCACTGTTTCACGATGCTGATCAGCCCCATGAAATGAGTGAGCTAATGCAGCACTTTGTCGCTGGCCAGCAAGCGCTCATGCCCGAACTGCTTGCGATGATCGCGCCGACGATTAATTCATATCGCCGCTTGGTTCCCGGCTTTTGGGCTCCAACCGATGCGAGTGTGGGAGTTGATAACCGAACCTGTGCGATACGCATTATTCCTGGTGATGAAAACAGTCATCGCTTGGAATACCGTATTGGCGCAGCCGATGCTAACCCTTATATTATTTTAGCGGCGGTTATAGCCTCGGGTTTATGGGGCATCGAAAATAAAGCTAAGCTTCGTCCTATGGTCGAAGGTAATGCTTATCAGCAAACCTTCTCTGATGATTTAAAACTGTCTGAAACGTTAGAGCATTCAGCCCAACGCTTAAAAGCTTCAAAGATGGCTCGAGAGTATTTTGGGGATGAATTTGTTGATCATTATGTGGCAACTCGAGAGTGGGAAGTTCGCGAACACCGTAAACATATTTCCCAATGGGAACTAGATCGTTACTTTGAAATTATTTAATTCCTAATCTCAAGTTAATAATGTCAGCATATTGAAAGGCTCAGCTCTATGACGGTATCAATTTATTCTCCCAGTGACGGCTCACTCATTGCTGAGCGTGAACTCGCCTCTGACGAGTATGTCTCAGATGTATTAGCCAACGCCTACGACGCTCAAAAACATTGGCAACAAGTTCCTATCTCAGAACGTGCAGAATATTGCCATAAAGCCATTGCTTGGTTTGTAGAACAACAAGATGAGATTGCTGAAGAGATTAGTCAGCTCATGGGCCGCCCGATTCAATATGCTAAAGGTGAAATAAGCGGCTTAAAAGAGCGAGCAGATTATATGATCGGTATTGCTCAAGCTGCACTTAGCGATACGGTTATTAATCCTGACGATCAAGAGTTCACCCGCATTATTCGCCCTACGGCTTTAGGCACAGCGTTTATCATTGCACCGTGGAATTACCCTTATTTGACGGCCATTAATTCGATTATTCCAGCATTAATGGCTGGCAACTGCGTGATACTGAAACATGCGAGCCAAACACTGTTATGCGCCGAACGTTTTCAACAAGCATTTAAATCTGCCGGATTGCCATCGGGCGTATTTCAGCATTTGCACCTTAGCCACGCACAAACATTAGCCACCATTCAAACAGACGATATTAATTACGTAAGTTTTACCGGATCGGTTAACGCGGGCAAAGTCATTGAGAAAAATTTGGCAGGCTGCTTTAAGCCCCTTGCACTAGAGCTAGGTGGAAAGGATGCCGCCTATGTTCGAGCCGATGCTGATCTCAGCACAGTGGTGCCTAATCTCGTTGATGGCAGTTTTTTTAATAGCGGCCAAAGCTGTTGCGGTATAGAACGTATTTATGTCGCCGCTGATATTTTTGAATCATTCGTTAGCCAATTTGTCGCTGAAACAAAAAAGTTGATTTTAGGCCATGCGCTGAATCCAGCCACCAGCTTAGGTCCTATGATTAATAATAACGCGATTAATCACGCTCAAAGCCAAATTGATCAAGCACTATTGCTCGGGGCTAAAGCACACATTCAGGAACAGGATTTCACCATAGCTCAAGGCCCAAGCCAGAATCAGGATGTAGGACAAGGGAATTTTATGCAGCCGCAAATATTGACTCATGTAAACCATGAAATGGACATTATGTCTGAAGAAAGTTTCGCCCCCATTATTGGCATTATGGCTGTAGATAATGACAAGCAAGGGATAGAAATGATCAATGATTCTGAGTTCGGTCTTAGCGCATCGATTTGGAGCCATGATGAAAAAACTTGCTTAGCTTTATGCGATGACATTAATACCGGCACTGTTTTCATTAATCGCTGTGACTATCTTGATCCTTCATTACCATGGGTTGGAATCAAAGATTCGGGGAGAGGATGTTCACTTTCACATCTGGCTTATCAACAGCTCACCCGCCCTAAATCCATTCATCTTAAAAAACATCAACGTTAAAGCAGGCTGAATATTATGCCAGATTGGAATTACCCTACCGCCATAAAGTTTGGCAATGGCCGAATCGCCGAATTACCGCAGCTCTGCCAGCAATTAAATATGCATTGTCCATTAATTGTTACCGACCCTGGTTTGGCTCATTTCTCTTTTATAAAAAAAATTGAACAGTCGCTGCCTTCTGCTAGTATTTTCTTTGATATTAAAGCAAACCCTAATGGCGAAAATATCATTGCAGGCATCGCGGCTTTCAAACAAGGAAAGCACGATGGCATTATTGCTGTGGGTGGTGGCAGTGCTCTCGATGCCGGTAAAGCAATTGCTCTGATGGTTGGCCAAACATTACCCATTTGGGAGTTTGAAGATGTGGGAGATAACTGGCTCAAAGTTGATAGCCAAAAAATAGCACCTGTTATTGCCGTGCCAACAACGGCCGGAACAGGTTCCGAAGTGGGTCGAGCCTCCGTTATTGTTGATGAAAGCTCACACAGTAAAAAAATTATTTTTCACCCCGACATGCTGCCTAAACAAGTTATTCTGGATCCTGAATTAACCCAAGCATTACCCGCTTCATTAACAGCCGCAACGGGCATGGATGCTTTTGTGCATAACTTTGAAGCCTTTTGTGCGCCGGGATATCACCCGATGGCCGAGGGTATTGCACTGCAAGGAATGAAATTAATTAAAGATTGGCTCCCCATCGCCTATCGTGATGGCCGTAACCTTGAGGCTCGCGGCAATATGCTAACAGCATCCACCATGGGCGCTACCGCATTCCAAAAAGGTTTAGGTGCTTGCCATGCATTAGCGCATCCATTAGGCGCACTATACGATAAGCATCATGGGTTATTAAATGCGGTATTATTGCCCTATGTAGTAACCACTAATGCTCAGGCGATTGAAGATAAGTTACAAATAATCTGTCAGTTTCTAAATATTGAACAAACTTCGTCAGACTCTCAAGCCTCTTACTGCCAATTGTTTTTAAGCTGGTTATTAGCCTTTAGAAAGGAATTGGATATTCCAGCAACGCTAGCCGATATCGGCATACATACCGACGATACTATCGCACGTGAGCATGCCATTGCTGAGCTTGCCATTGCTGAGCTTGCTTATGACGATCCTTCTGCTGCCGGGAACCCCATTCGCTTAACGATTGAGCAATATCAGCGCCTCTTTCAATATGCCATCAACGGTGAAAGTGACATCTAGCAAGATTTACGCTAGCTTAGGCCCTTACTTTTTTAGCCAGTATTTAAAATCTGTGCTTATTAACTGCTAAGAGTTTTATGCCATGAGTTACCAATCTATTTTTCGCGATGATGCTTTTAAGCAGCAAACCATTATTATTACCGGTGGTGGTTCTGGCATCGGCCGCTGTACTGCCCACGAGCTTGCATCATTAGGCGCTTCAGTCATTTTAGTGGGGCGTACTTTAGAAAAATTAACTACCGTTGCAGAAGAAATACAAATTGATGGCGGAAACGCTGATACCTTCGCTTTTGATATCCGTGATGAAGTTGCGGTTACCGAGAACATCGCCGCTATCATTGCCAAACATGGAGTGATTCATGGCTTAGTGAATAATGCTGGCGGCCAATTCCCTGCACCTTTAGAGGCGATCAGCCAAAATGGTTTTGAAACCGTTGTGCGAACGAATTTGGTCGGTGGCTTTCTGGTTGCTCGCGAAGTATTTAAGCAAAGTATGAAAGCAACTGGCGGAGCTATCGTTAATATCACTGCTGATAACTTTGGCGGTATGCCCATGATGGGACATTCTGGTGCTGCTCGCGCAGGTATGGCGAATTTTACTGAAACCGCCGCGATTGAATGGGGTGCTCATAATGTTCGTATTAACGCCGTCGCCCCAGGTTATATTGCATCCAGCGGTATGGATACTTACGATCAAGATATTATTAAAGGTATCATGCAAAAAGCAAAAGATGGCACGCCTTTACAACGCATTGGTAATGAATCAGAAATCAGTTCGGCCATTGTGTATTTATTAAGTCCAGCAGCGTCTTTTATTACCGGTGTGAATTTACGTGTTGATGGTGGCGCCGCACAAACACTGTGTTTATGGCCGCTGAAAAATAAGACTTCGCAGCAAGAGGATGCCGCATTTAATGGCTTTCACCGCGCCAGTGTACCCATTGTGATTAAAGGTTTAACAGATTAAATAATTTAATGGACTAGATCGTTGAACACTGGATAGCTAATTTTTCTGATGAGAACCTCGCAAATTATAACGAGCAAGATTCTCCATAGGAGCGCATGGTTTTGTCTATTAGACTAGCGAAACGTCAGGTATAGCGCTCGAAATCGCTCTAATTTAGTTTCATTTTTATCCACAAAATTCTGCAACTTTTCAGGCATTTTCTCAGGCCATTCTAAACCATAACCCTGCGGCATAATCAAAGGCGCTAATAGCGCCGCGGCGGTGAGATCTGCACGGCTAAATTGATCGCCAACCAGGAATTCGCGTTGTTCGTACTCTGCATATAACGTATCAATGGCTTGCTGAATACGCACTTCAGACTCGTTTGCCCCTGCTTCATCAATCGCCATTATTTTTCTCATAATGGGCTCTAGCTTAAAAAAAGAGATTTTGAAGAACAAAGGCCCCCACCAAGGGCCATCTTTAGTAAAGAAAGGGATCACTGTTTTAGGTTCATCTAAGAGATAATGATAACCAAAACGGCGGACATGAACACCTAATTCAACATCACAATACTTTTCCCATTCCATTGCTTTCGCTAATAGTTCTGGATCTTTTGGGGATAAGGAATTTTCAGGATAGTTTTCATCAAGGTAGTTCAAAATAATATGTGAATTTTGAACCTGTTCACCCTGATCGATTAATATCGGAACGTAGGATTTTGCGGCCATTTTTTTGGTAGTGCGCAAATGCAATCCTGGCAATAGATTCTTAAGTTTATAATCCAGTCCTTTATAATCCATTGCCCAGCGAATTTTTTCACAATAATGTGAAATTGGAAATTGATACAGTATGCGACTCATGCCCTAATCCCTTAGTAATTCTTGTTGTTATATATTGTTTAAGACTGCAATCGCAGTTTATTCCACTCTTCAAGCTGTTCATTCGTCAAAAAGCTCCAAGCGATTAAACGACTCACTTTTTGTCCTTGGCTCATACTAACAACTTTTACTTGCTTAGCCCCAACTTGATTTAACAATTTCTTCAACGGTTTAACATTCTCACTCTTCGAAACTAGGCTGGTAAACCACATCACTTGCTCAGAGTAATTTTGACTTTCATTAACCATGCGCTTTAAGAAAGTAATTTCTCCACCATCACACCATAGCTCAGCTTTTTGACCACCAAAATTGCGTCCTTTACTATTATCAATAGTATCTTCAGCAACAACCTGCTTCGTATTGTATTTACCCTTATGTCTCTTCAAATTGTGCTGTTTACGCTCAGTCACCGCATTCGCTTCGGCGAGAGAGGCATGGAAGGGAGGATTACATAACGTCAGGTCGAATAAGTCATGAGTGCCGATGATGCCAGCAAATATGGATTTTGGATTTTTTTGCTGAATTATTTTTATCTTATTTTTTAAGACTGAGTTTGAATCAATGATTAAGCTTGCAGCGCTCACGGCAACTGGATCGATATCACTCGCAATGAACTTCCAGCCATAGCTACGACTGCCAATAATTGGATAAATGCAATTAGCCCCCGTACCAATATCTAAGACCTTAGCATTATTCTTTTTGCCCGTAAGCAAGTCAGCTGCATAATGAATATAGTCTGCACGCCCAGGGATCGGTGGGCATAGGTAGTCATCTGGTATATTCCAATGCTGAACTTGATAATAGCTTGCCAATAAAGCCTGATTCAACAAGCGTACCGCCTCTTCATTCGCAAAGTTAACCGTCTGCTCTCCCTTAGGGTTGAGCATCAAGTGTGACTTCAACTCTGGGCAAGCAGTGGTTAATACACTCAGATCGTAGCGGCCTTGATGAGGATTTCTAGGGTGCAAAGAGCCGCTAGACACATTTTTGCCATTCTTTGATTTTGACGAGGGTATATTCAAGCGAGTTTTATCCACAACAGGTTACTGACTATATTGAGTAGTTAAGGCTATTTTACCTTGCGCCAGCATTATCTGCATCTTGATTATCATCTTTAGAAACAAACACTGTATTTCGACCATTTTCTTTCGCGATGCTTAACGCTTTGTCACAGCGATCTAGTACATTTAGCCAAACCTCTTGCCCGATGTCACAACTGGTTACGCCAAAGCTCGCCGTTATATCGATTTTTTGATTATCTTCAATCCGGTAATCAAGATCTTCTATTTTCTCTCTGAGCTTTTCAGCGACCCCTTTCGCTTTATCACTGTGTGTACTGGGCAGTATAATAATGAATTCCTCCCCGGATAAACGCGCAATACTATCGTAATCTCTTGTATTCTTGATCAGTACCTCTGCTACCAAGACTAGTATTTTATCTCCAACCCCGTATCCATAGCGATCATTGAGTCGTTTGAAATAATCTATATCAAGTAGTACAACGGATAGCGGCGACTGGTGTCTCAACGAACGTGATTGCTCTGTCGTGAAAATTTCTTCTAAAGCATGTCGATTAAACACACCCGTTAACGGATCATGGGTTGCTTGTTCTATTAATTTATTATGAATTTTATGACTCACTAGCCAAACCAATCCGAAGCTCGTAACGATTACGATGTATTGATAAACAATAATGGATAACGAATGTAACAAACCTGCATTTAGAAAGTTAAGTAAGGGCTTCTCCGTAATAGTCACTAATGCACGTAACGAAAAGAATATTCCAAATATCAAGAAGCTGACAGCCATCATAAGATTGGCTTTATGATGTTTCGATTGCTGCGCTATTAGAATAGAAAGCATAACAAATAGACATTGAATGCTCAAAATCAAACTAATCATTACAATTCTAATGTTTGTATCATTTTCAATGTATGTAAATACAAGAGCAGATATAAAAATCATCAACACTAAAACAAAGCTCAGCTGTTTTATCGGCTTAATATTATCTTCGTAAAATGCAGTTAAGCTTAAATGAATTAAGGCCATGCTAAATACAATCAATACATTCGGAACAATAATTGATAAAAAATCAGGAATTAAGTTGCGAAAAATTATTAATACAAAGCCGATGCAGCTGACAATAAATGCATATCCTAGTGTTTTAATGCCTTTAAACTGAGGGTATTTATTCGAATACAAGATCAAGCATATCCCGAAAGATAAGCTCAAGAGAATGTTATTTATTGAAAGTGTCCGTAGATCAAGAAATTCTTGCACATAGCCCTCGTAAATTTACAGTGTGAAAATCTGGTTACTTCATCTATTACTGCATTAACTATGTATTAACTATAGCGAGGGATGTGCTATTCAGATTCTTAGATTTGTCGTTAAAGTCATTTTAGTTCGTATTTACCAACAGCTATCTCTATGGCGAATAGGATGTGTCTACTCTGCGTGATTTCCTCCAGGCATAAAAAAACCGCTCTTTATGACCATTGATAGGGCATAAAGAGCGGTTCCTTTCGCTTCAGCTGACTAGCTCATGGCATTCTTAAATAAGAACGACCTAGTGCTGGTGACCGCCTTCGCCGTGTACGTGGCCATGAGCCATTTCTTCGTCAGTCGCGTCACGTACCGCTTCAACAGTTACGTCGAAGGTTAAAGCTTTACCCGCTAGAGGGTGGTTGCCATCAACAGTAACCATATCGTCTTCAACAGCTGTAACGATCAAGTTCATTGGACCTTGCTCAGTTTCAGCAGTAAATGCCATACCAGGCTCAACAGTTTCAACACCTTCAAACGCATCCATAGGCACTTCTTGAACGCCTTCAGCATTGTATTCGCCGTATGCTTTAGCTGGCTCAACAGTTGTTTTAACCTGATCGCCAACGTTCTTGCCGATCAACGCTTCTTCAAGACCTACGATTACGTTCTGTGCACCGATCAAGAATACTAATGGCTCGCCGCCTTCAGAAGAATCAATAACTTGGCCTTCTTCATCCATTACTGTGTATTGAATGCTTACTACTTTCTTTTCTGCGATTGTCATGTGACGGATCTCATAATTTGGGGTTAAATAATGGCGATATTGTATGAGAACTCAGCAAGAATTAAAAGTAGCTTATAGGAGCTTTTGTAGAGAGATTACATACAAAAAGTTAATAACGATGACTAGCAAATTTCCCCTTGTCTAACCAGACATTGAAGTTGTGGCTAGCGCCATCGATTCCGCCGGGGTAATTTTGACCAAATAACTGTTCAACACTGGCCTTACGGCAAGGGTTCTGAGCATAAAAGGCAAAGCTGCGCTTAAGCCATTGTCGGCCCGCCTGATGGTCGAGTAAGAAATACAAGCTGGCTGCGGCTTGTAGGTAATTCATTTGTTGATCGCTACCGTAAAAGTCTTGATGCTCGGTATTGGCCAACTGCTTCATACTGGCATTGTTTAATTGACCATATTCACTGACTCTCGGCTCAGCGACTGCTATATTTATGCGCCAACTAAAGCTTTCCATATATTCAGCCAAACCTTCGTTAATCCACACAGGGACTGGCCCCAACATACCGGCAAGCATGGCATGGGTCATTTCATGACGGGCAATGGCCATGGTTTGCTCAATATTGGGATAACGCGGTAAATAGATGCTATTACTCTTAGAGCTGTAATAAGCCCCCCATTGAGCATTGCCTTTCTGTTCATCGCGATGAGCTTCAAATTCTGCTACGTTTTTGAACAAGATAATTTTGAGATTAATCTGGCGCAAATGGCTTTTCGGTACATAGTGGCTCAATACCTTGTGTACCATTTTACCCTGCTTCTTAATCTCGCTTTCAATCAGACTATCCCCTGCCCAATTAGGATACTCAATGGATAACTTAACCGCTTGCTGCAGCGCTTCGTATTGCTTGCTTAGATCTTCTATTTCATTATTTGAAGTTTGATTGGCCAGCGCAGGCTTTTCGCCAAAGTGTGTACGACCTTCTGCATCAACCCATTTATAGATTTTTTGTTTCTGCACATTATCAAGATTTTGTGTTTTTGGCTTGCGACAAAGCATCTTCGCCGCATAGTGCTCGCCTCTGGCTTGCCAATCAGAAGCTTGGCCCACTATTGAATTTGTAGCTTCTTTGTTTAAGTTACGATCCGACCTGTCTCTAATATCCTCTTTAGAATTTTCATTTTGCTCTTGCTGCATTTCATCCAGGGCACGATTGTGATCATCTAAACGTAATTGGTAGAGCTGAGACAACAGTGGATAATAAGGATCTAGTTGGATTTCACGAGCAAGGTCATCACGACCCAATGCTTCTAATAACTGCTGACGCTGGAAAGATTCACAACTAAACCAGACCACCTCGATAGAAAGAAAGAAGGCTAATAGCATAAAGAGGATGCGAGAGAGGCTTTTGATATAACACTCCGTTTAAAGTGGTTTTTGCGGTGAGAACAAACGTCCAGCGCCTAAGAATAGCACAAATGATTAATACACTAAAAAACACATATAGATCACCAATTATCTAGAGATTCTAAATAATCCATCCGATCTTTTTCATCAGTACTAAGCGACTCTATAGCTTCAATTTCTTTATGATTGAGTAAGCTTTCAACTAAGGCTACAAAACAATCATATTTAATTATCGCAAATCCACTCCTAGCATAAGGGCAACAAATTTCAATTACAGCACCAAATTTTTTATGACTAGAGTGTTGATACATGAAGGTATCATTTAGAGAATAAAGGTAATCATCTTTCTCAGTATTTAAAATTTTAATTACATCATTTTTAGCATAATCCAAAAAAAACGAAATCAATTCAACAACACTCTCAGGAAGAGTGCTTTTTCCCATCAATTTATAATACTCATGATCTTGGTAAAAACTCAAAGTTATCTCTCTTCATCCAAGGGGTAAAAAATGTAATAAAAGCAGTTGAATATGAGCTATTGTAGTTATTAAGGCTAAGTATATGTAAAAGAGCAGCGTACTATATCATCAGCCAAAACTTTAGCGCTGCCGGTATTGATAAGGATCTTACCAATACTCTTTAGAATCCTCGTAGTCACTTCGATCCTTCTCATTAGAAGTAAGAGATTGGTACCTAGAACAGTCCATCAAATCAATGTCATCTTTAATCTGGTAAGTCAGCTCTTGAAACTGTTCGACAGGTAAAATAGCAAACCCATCTTTCAGATAAGGATTAAAAATCTCCACAACCGCGCCAAATTTAATGTGGTCGGGATGATAAACTATCTGACTATCATTATAAGAACAAAGCTTTGACGAAGTATCTCCCCCAAGGCACTCACTGAGTGCTTTGGGGGTATATTTCGCATAGCATTCTAAAACGTCATATATTCCTGAGTTTAGTTTCATTTTCTTTTAGACCCAGTGTCTTTCACACAAACCGTTAGTCTTCGTCAAACAATTCTTCATAGTCCATTCTATCTTTTATATCAAACGACAGTGACTCAACCTTTGGTACGTCTAAGCCGTTTAATAATGCTAAGAGTACTTGTTTAAAAGTAGCTTTTCTCAAAAAGATAAAACCAACTGGAGAATGGGGACATATCATTTCGATTACCTCCCCAAGCTTTTGATGATTGCTGTACACGTAAATATGCGCTTCATTCATTCCAAACAGATAGCCGTCTGACTTGTTGTCGATTAACTCAATACATGCATATTCATGACATCGGATAAAATCGTACACTACTGATGTAATATCTCCACAGAAACCAGACGACACTAGCTGCTTATGCACATTAGTCCAATCGTTCATTAAGCCTATCTACCCTCGATATTTTTGGTAAAACGTAGTGATTTTTCGCTCATTACAAAGTACTTTATTGTAACACCACTTGGCGTGACTGTTTCTCTTCCGAACATTTCAATAAATAATGTTCAATATGATTAAATATAACAATTTCGTGAAATTAATATGTCTACAATAACAAACGAATAATATAAAAAAACAAAGCCACACTTTATAATTATTACACTTAACCTTCTGACAACCACGGCCCTGCAATCGTCTTATCCAATTTACGTTCCTTTTTATCGGCGCTAAAATATATTGTCACGTATTTTTTTTCATCACGCACAACTCGTCCTTTTCCAAGCTTGCCATGTACTAACCATTGGCCTTTTTGATATTCAGCTTCGTCATCTTCAATTTCGAATCTACTTGATGAAGCTATTCCGGTAGCGCCTTTACTGCTGGACTCAGGGCTTTCACGCTTCAATGTCAGTTTAACTGGCAGGTCGAACTGAATTCTATCGCTATAACGCTCGATTAAACCCTGGCTCTTTTTAACTTGAATGGCTTCCAGCTCTTGTGGCTCTGTTAATACTTCACCCTGCTCAATTAATCCTCCGACCTGATTGCACAAAGCAAAGTCAGCTTCACGTAAAAACTTACTCGGCCAATCTTTAGTTTGTTGCTGCTCTGCCTGAGTTTTCTGAGACTGAGATTTTTTGCTTTCCTGCTGGCTATTCCACGCAGGTGGCGCAATTAAATATAAATCTTCTTTTGCTCGAGTCATGGCGACATAAAATAATCGACGCTCACTTTCTTCACTGCTTTTCGTCGTGAAAGTACCTTCGGCTTCATAGGGATAATAGCGCGCAGAAAGTGCAGGAATAATTACCACTGGCCACTCCAAACCTTTGGCTTTATGGATGGAGGTTATGCGCACACCCGAGTTTTGTTTATTTTTGTGGCGTTGCTTTAATTCATGTAGATAATCGAAGATCTGATTAGCAGGTTTATTGGTCACCCGTAAGAAGCTAACAAAGGCTTTAATCGTTTCGCTTCTATCTTCTATCTGTTGTGCAGAGAACGCTGAATCTTTAATGCCTTCATATAAGTCGGTGGCATTAATGTATTGCTGGGCCAGTTGCCAGGCTTTGAGCTCTCTTTTTTTAGTATGACTCTTCTTGGTATGGCTTTGTGTTGGCTGAGTTTCTGATTGGGAGCCGGTATTGCTCTCTGGCAGCTCAGTAGAAGCCATTTCAGCGGCTTCAATCACCTGTCCTCTATCTTCTAGTTGCTGGCGCTGCCATTTAGAAATATCTTTTGGAATCGCATCCCATAACGCTTGGCTTAAATCACTGTCGTGCTGACTGATGTTTTCAGCCATGTCTTCTAATAGCGCACGTTTAACTTTCGGGAAAGGCTGGGTTAATAACGTTAACCACGCCGCTTTGCGTTGGCGACGATTACGCTTTTTAAAATTATCACTGGCGATTTCAAATAAGATCCAGAATATTTCTAATTCAAAGCGATCTAATACGGTTTGGGTATGATCCAACTGATACGGCATATCCGCTTGTAGCAATGCCAGCTCTATCGGTGCACTGATACCCCACAAACGGTTAAGAATCGCGATATCTTCTAATGGGCGTTTTTCTGCCAGTTCATTTAATAAGGTTAATACTTGCTGACTGTAGTCACCATGGTGATGTAAATGAATGCGGGTATTCGGGGTGGTGGGATGCGACAGACAGAGCACATCTTCTCGGTCTTGGTTTTCACCAATCACTTGATTGGCTAATAATGAGAGTTTATGACCGTAGCGAAAGGTATGCGGGAGCTGATAACTGGTATGAGTTGTCTCTTCCCCTTCTTGGCAACCAGAGCTAAACGCCTTCTCAAATTCTTTGGTAATGTATTCAGGCTTTGAACCGCGAAACTCATAAATGGTTTGGTCAGCATCACCAATCACCATCACTTGGCCATTACCTTGATAACCACCAGCACCATGCAATATTTGCAAAAGGAATTGTTGAATACCATTCACATCTTGATATTCGTCGACCAAGATCCATTCCATATGCCCAGAGAACTGCTGTGCAATATCTGGGCGCTGCTGAAACAACATACAAGGGTCATACAGCATGTCAGAAAAGGTGATGCGGTTATGCTCTTTACGCCATTGCTCAAAACGCTCGAAGGTTTCAATAAATATTTGGCACTGATGCGGCAGTTCCGATTCTTCGAACATGTCACTCGGGCTGAGTAAATCGGACTTCACCAGATCAATAAACGCGACAGCAGGCTCTACCCATTTTTTGCGTTGGGATAATATATCTTGGCGAGTTTCCTCGTTACCTTGGCTCACTGCGACTTGCTGCAAAAGTCGCCAAACCACTCCGTCCATTTCACCACTGCCAATTAAGTCTTGCTGAATACCCGGCAGGTGACCTTGGCTAATTAAGCGGTGATAAATTTTGAAGCCGAGAGCATGAAAAGTACGGACATCGGGTAAGGCGCCATAGTGCTGCATCCCCGTTTGTTGGCTAGGCTGGCTTATTACCTGTTGCAGTTTAATCTGAAAATCAGTTTGCGCGGCCTTGTTATACATCAAAACTAGCATGCGCTTGGGATTACTGCCCGCCAATAAACGCTGCTGTATAAAGTGCACCAGAGTTGTCGTTTTTCCTGCCCCTGCCACGGCAATAACGCGCGCATGACCTTGCTGATGATGGACGATGGATAACTGTTCTGGGGTTAATGCACTCATGAAACTTTGTTCTGCCTAGGTCTAATAGAAAAGAGGCTTTAGCTTATCACAGACACAAAAAAGCCCGCATCTCTTTCAAGATGCAGGCTCTTTTCATCGTCAGGTAATCCAGTTAAAGATTAGCTGCAGCCATAATGCTTAATTAAAAATTAAGAATCACGACGTGGACGACGATCACCACCACCTGAACGGCCGCCTGGACGACGATCACCGTTACCTGGGCGACGGTTACCGCCAGCAGGACGACCTGATGGTGGCTTACGATTTACTGGCTTAGCGCCGTCTGCAACTTGTAGGTGCAAAGGCTGACCGCAGATGCGCGTCGCTTTAAGCTTAGACATAACCGTTTCTGGCATGCCGTCTGGTAGATCAACCATAGAGAAATCGTCGAAGATTTCGATGTGGCCAATGAACTTGCTTTCAAGATCAGCTTCGTTAGCGATTGCGCCAACGATGTTGCCAGGCTTAACACCATCTTGGTAACCCACTTCCATACGGAAGCGAACCATATCAACATCTGGGCTATCTTTAAGTGGCATTG
>Ga0105348_1000456_pt1 | contig 30395 bp, 28 predicted proteins | sample EN8Hudsemesocosm_2_FD_83504 | JGI IMG/M metagenome (GOLD analysis project Ga0105348, IMG submission 83504) | Methane-oxidizing microbial communities from mesocosms in the Hudson Canyon - EN8C Hudson Canyon | ecosystem: Environmental > Aquatic > Marine > Cold seeps | place: Hudson Canyon... | reverse complement strand
CGGTCGGTACGTTCTTGTTGAATCTTTTCGATACGCCATTTCTGACGTTTATTTAATTTTCTTTTGGCCATAGGCGCTATTGTCCGTGTTGGCCGCGGCGGACGCAAGTTGCTAAACTACATCTATTGATTAAGAGTGGTAACAAATATGAGTCGAACTGATACCTTGGTCTGGATGGACCTAGAGATGACAGGGCTAGATCCTGAAGATAATGTGATCATTGAAATCGCTACTATCATCACCGACGATGAGTTGAATATTATCGCCGAAGGCCCCGTCATTGCTGTACATCAGCCAGATTCAGAGTTGGCTAAAATGGACGCTTGGAACGTGAAAACCCACGGCAATTCAGGTTTAGTCGAACGCGTTAAAGCCAGCACTGTGAGCATGGCAGAGGCGGAAAAGCAGACGTTAGAATTTGTTGAGCAGCACGTAAAAAAAGGTCACTCTCCACTTTGTGGCAACAGTATTCACCAAGATCGCCGCTTTTTAGTGAAGCAAATGCCGCTTTTGGAAGAATATGTGCACTATCGCAATATTGATGTCAGCACATTAAAAGAGCTGGCTAAGCGTTGGAAGCCTACTATTTTGCCCGGTTTCAAAAAGGGTGGTTCGCATAAAGCGCTGGACGATATCTTAGAGTCGATTGCGGAAATGAAGTATTACCGCGAACACTTTTTAGCGGATTAGTACTGAGAAATTAATACTAAGAGAAGCCCCTCAATCAATGAGGGGCTTCTAGTTTTAGCTTCTAGTTTTAGAGCAGGGGCCAGGGTCAGAAATCATAGACTTTTGAGCATGGTATCTAACAGATCAATCACGTCATTACTCTGAATTAACAAACCCTTATCCTCAGCTTGCAAAAACCCTTCTTCTTCAGCGTTATCCAGCATCTGAAGCATAGGGCCAAAATAGTTATTCACATTCAGCAAACCACAAGGCTTGTGATGAAAGCCTAACTTCTTCCAGATATACACTTCAAAGAACTCTTCAAAAGTGCCTATGCCACCAGGGAACGTAATAAACCCCTCAGCCAACTCAGCCATCATGGACTTACGCTCGTGCATATTCTCTGTAATATGTAGTTCTGTAAGGCCGGGATGAAAGATCTCTTTGTCGTGCAGAGCTTTCACTGTGATCCCAATCACTTCGCCGTCAGCGGCTAATACACTGTCGGCAAGCAATTTCATTAATCCGGTATTTGAACCGCCGTAAACACAAGTGATATTACGCTGAGCTAATTCAGTGCCTAACTGCTGAATGGCTTCGGCATAAGCGGGAGTCGAGCTTGTATTGGCTCCTAAAAATACACAAATAGATTTCATTATGACCCTACAGCTTTCAATGAATGACTGGCTAATCGTATAGGCGAGCTATAACTTTGGCATACAACAACGCTTGTATTTTTTACCACTACCACAAGGGCAGAGCTTGTTCTTTTTCGGCGAGATGTCGGCATTTAACTCTGCAAGGTTCTGTCTATAAAAATTGGATAAATAATCATACAACTTTGGATGCTTTCGTTGAAGCATCTTAGGGCGTTCAAAAAAATATTCAGAAGAAACCGCAAAAAACTCTGCGCTATTCGTTGCAGCATAATCATTGATGTTGCTATCACCCAGCTCAACTTCGTTAATTTTGTGTTGAACAAGATCAAACCAAGGGGCGCAATATTCAAATTGAGTCACACGCTCAGGAAAGCCATCACACTGACCATCTGCCATATCAATAAGATGTACAAATTCATGAATACCGACATTTTGTTTGTCGCGGCTATTCTCAAAGCCCGTGTATAAATCTGGTTTGCTTAATACCATTTTACCCGACATGACGCCGGTGCCGACCATGCCGCTGATGCGGGAGTCTGGCATGCCGTATTGATATTTTTCATTGAATCGAGCAGGTAATAAAATCACACTTTCTATATTAAAATAATGCCAGCCAGGAAAGCCCCATACTGGAATAATCGCACTCGCGGCAACTAATAATTTGTCGTTATCGACAATAGTCACATCTTGACTGCCTTCGACTCGAGTAGTCTCTAGAAATAATAGGCAGCGTTGCTCAAAGCATAATTGATCTTCTATCGATAAATTACGATAGAAACTGACGTTCTTCTTTAGAAAATCACGCCACTGAGGTTGCCAGTTTTTATTATGATTTTTAGTCATCGATTCGACAGATGGCTTTAGAAAAGACTGAAAGAGGCGTTGAATATTGAGGATTAATGTAGAGAAGAACATGGACTCTCCTTATTTAAACGATCTTACTGTAAGGGACTTTTTTCAGTGAAACAGGGGAGAAGTATTCGGCTATGAATGAAGTAACATTCATAGCCGTAGAATGTAGGCTAGGCGCCAGCATTCTCAACAATGCTAGGTTCTGTACCTAGAGACATTGCTTGTAGCTCTTTATCGATAAAGTATAAACCACGGCCATCTTCACCGATGATTTCGATCTTATCTAGAATGCTCTTGAATAGTTTTTCTTCTTCGTGCTGCTCAGCCACATACCACTGTAAGAAGTTAAACGTCGAGTAATCGTGTTCACTGAAAGCAGTATGAGCAAGCTCATTAATCGCTTTCGTGATTGTGCATTCATGTTGATGAGTTTCAACAAATACATTGGTCAGCGTATCAAATTCAATCGGTGGCGCTTCAATTGTACCTAACACGGCTAGGTTGCCGGTTTCATTCACATAGGTGAATAAACGCTGCATGTGTTGCATTTCTTCATCGGCGTGTACTTTCAAAAATGCAGCGGCACCTTCAAAGCCTTTAAATTCACACCAAGCGCTCATCTGAAGGTATAAGTTTGACGAATAAAATTCTAAATTAATCTGGTCGTTTAATTGCGCAACCATTTTTTTGCTTAACATAATCATTCCTACGGACTTTACTTTTTAATTTAATTCTTTAATAAAAACTTTCGAATTCCTTTGGAAGTTGTAAAGCGACTGCCGTTCTTTTGGTAGTGCTGATATATCAACTTCACTGAATCCTCTTTCCATAAACCAATGCGCGGTGCGAGTGGTTAATACAAAAATCTTATCGATGTTTTCGGCTTTAGCGTGTTCGCTGATCGCATTTAATAAACGATCGCCTCGTTGGCCTGAACGGTATTCACTACTAACGGCAACACAAGCCAGCTCTGCCAGCTCGGTGGAATATGGGTACAAAGCAGCGCAGGCGATGATCATACCGTCACGTTCAATCACATAGAAGCGGCTGATTTCGGTCTCTAGTATTTCACGGGAACGACGAACTAAAATTCCCTGTTCTTCAAGCGGGGTTAATAATTCTAATATGCCGCCCACATCTTCAATATTCGCTTGGCGTAACTGTTCATAGTCGCCGGCAGTAATCAAGGTGCCTGCACCTTCGTGCGTGAACAGTTCTTGTAATAAAGCACCATCAACTTTATGGCTTAACAAATGCGCTCTATTGATGCCTGCTTTAACTGCTGTGAGAGAAGATTGAGCATGGGTTTTATGCTCACCTGACAAGTTATTGATCAGCTTGGATAATTCGTCAGTCGTTATTTGCGAAATAATATCGGTATCGGCTGATTTATCAGCGGTCGAAGGTAGCCCTTCATCTTCGCCCATTAGAATCAATTTTTCTGCCGCTAATGAAATAGCAGCTTGTGTTGCCACGTCTTCAGCGGCGAGGTTAAACATTTCACCGCTCGGGGAGTAACCACAGCTGGATAATAAAACGATATTCCCTTGATCCAGCTGTTGGCCAATAGCTCTTCTATCGATACGACGAACTTCACCCGTATGCTGGAAGTCGATTCCGTCGATCACACCTTTAGGTTTAGCGGTAACAAAGTTACCACTCACCACACGAATGCGAGCGCCATGCATAGGCGTATTGGGCAAACCGATAGAGAGTCTAGCTTCGATGTCGGATTTAACGATGCCAATCGCGGCGCGAACGGCATTGAGTGCCGCTTGGTCGGTGATGCGTAGTTCGCCATGAAACTGGCTTTTAATATTCAGTACATTTAACGCTAGGTCGATTTGCGGACGCGCGCCATGAACAATAACCAAGCGCACACCAAGACTATTCAGCAAAGCAATGTCTTGCACTATGTGGGCAAAGTTTTCATCGGCAATAGCATCACCTTCTAACATCAAGACAAAGGTTTTCCCTCTGTGAGCATTGATGTAAGGGGAGGAGTGCCTAAACCATTTAACGTACTGGCTATTATCCATAGTATTCATTTAGCGTAATTATTCTTCATTCATTGCAACATACCACAAACAGGCTTAGGCATTAAGTTGTAGAGGCCTTGATAAGGCAAAATTGATGAATAAACTGAGACAATAATTTCACAGTCGGCTTGATTTGGTCCAAAGAGATGAATTCATCAAGCTGGTGGGCTTGATCGATTGATCCTGGCCCAAGTACCACGGTCTCCATCCCTAGTTGCTGCATAAAGGGGGCTTCGGTCGCAAAAGCAACTGCATGAGCTTGGTGATTGGTTAGTTTTTCGGCGAGCTGGATGAGGTCTGAATTTTTCTCTGTGGCGAATGATGGCACACCCGGGAAAAGTGACTCCAATTCAAATTCAACATTATGTCGGCTAGCGATGGGCTTAATTCGCTCTTCCATCTCTTGGCGTAGTTGTTCGTTACTCATGCCGGGTAATGCACGTAGATCAAACGCTAATTCACAGCTGCCACAAATACGATTCGGATTATCGCCGCCATGCAGGCAGCCAAAGTTGAGTGTCGGTACCTCGATCTCAAAATCTTGATTATGGTGCTCTTCGGCAAGCTGTAAGCGATAGGCTTTTAATTCGGTCATGACGTCATGCATGGCATCGATCGCATTAATGCCTAGGTTTGGATTTGACGAATGACCCGCATTACCGGTTAAGCGAATTGTTTCCATCATTATGCCTTTGTGCATACGGATGGGTTTTAACCCAGTTGGTTCACCGATGATTGCATAGCGGCCTTTAGGTTTACCTTGCTCAACTAATGCGCGGGCACCACTCATAGAGCTTTCTTCATCAGCCGTAGCAAGGATAATTAAAGGCTGCTGTAAATCGAGCTTGGTGGGATTGCCGAGTTGATTCAGAATATTTTCAATCGCTTCAATGGCCAGTGCGAAAAAACCTTTCATATCGCAGGTGCCTAAGCCATATAACTTGCCATCGCGTTCAGTCAGTTTGAAAGGGTCGCTGCTCCAGCGCTCAGGATTGCAAGGAACGGTATCGGTATGGCCGCTTAAAACGAGTCCACCAGGGCCGCTGCCAAGTGTCGCGATTAGATTGTATTTATCGGCTTCACCAACTCGTTCTTTCGGCACGAGCATAATTTCGCAGTCAAACCCTAAGGGCGTTAACCATTCGGCTAATAAATCAATAACGCCTTTATTACTGCTATCGTATTCAGGTAACGCAGAGCTAATGCTAGGTGCAGCAATAAGCTGTTGAAAGCGTGAGATGAGTTGCGACATGGCCAAGCTACCTATTCTATTCCGTGAATAATGTTTAAAAACTCTCCTAAGCATAACGCATTCTGCCAATTAGTTAGCAAAAGCGCGTACTAAAAATACTTATCCTCCTGCGCCGTATGGTAACTGGCCTTAATCCGTCTTATTATCCAGTGATGAATCATGAAATCGAATTAAAGCTGCGTTTAAATACCAGCGAGCTGCCTTTGTTAGAAAAGGCTTTAGACTCAAACCAATTTATTAGTGAGCCAACGCTTAAGTTGCTTAATCGCTATTTTGATACTCCCGCAATGGACTTGAGCCAAGGCGGCGCTGCGTTACGCATTCGCCAGCAAGGAACTGTTAACTACAGCAGTGATCCCCGTGGTGCGGTGAGCGGTACACAAATAATTCAAACGTTAAAAACTCGCGGTACTAGTGCGGGTGGATTGCACCAACGTATGGAATGGGATTGGCCGATATCTAAGGTTGAGTTAGATCTGAATCTTATTCAAACCAGTGATGCTCAACAGCACTTATCCCCAGCGTTAAAATACGATGCTATAGCACCGTTATTCACCACAGACTTTCAACGCAAAGTTTGGATGTATCGACAAGATGAAACCTTAATCGAACTGGTACTAGATCAAGGCGAAGTCTCAACAGATGCACACCGCATTGATTTATTAGAACTCGAATTAGAATTAAAGGAAGGTCAGCCTGAAGTTTTGTTTCAATTGGCCCAGCAGTTAGCTCAGCAATGCCCAGTATTAATGAGTGATGTCAGCAAAGCTGAACGTGGTTATGGATTATTAGCGCTCTCCTCGGAGTATCAAGGAATCAAAAAAGATTGGTCTTGCAAGGCGCCTAGTTTTGATGAACAGCAAGATGTGATTAGTTGCTTCAAAGCATTTTTCGCGTATCAGTTATCCATTTTACAACGCAGCTTGGAGTTGGGTCTTTGGGATGAGCAGCGGTCACAGCAGGCTAATGTAAGCTGGCAGCTAGTATCATTGCATAATCTATTAACCTTATTTACTCAAATTGATTGCCTACCAGAAACACAGTTATTACAGCGCCAAGTTGATCAAGCCATGCAAGCCCCGTTAGAGCTATCGCTAATTTGGGGGCAGTTAACATTAGCCTGCGGGCAGTGGTTATTCAATATGTCGGCGGATGCGGCAGAATATGAAATGACGGAAGAAGAAAAAATGTTGATGCGCTTGCATACAGAGCAGCTATCACAAGGAATGAAAGCATGAACTTAGTTGTAGATCGTCCTATTGCTTTAAGTGTTTTGCTTGATGACTTGAAAAAAGCAGGGATGTTAGATGACGAAAATTATCAGCTAGCGCAGCTTGCTCGCCGCAGCCAATCTGAATTGAAGATGCATCCTTTTGCATTTATTGGTAAGCAAAAACTGACCAATAAAAAAACCGGTGACAAGCTGAGCGAAGAAGTTATTTGCGAATGGTCAGCACAGGAGCAAAATTTAGAGTACTCACGTATTGATCCGTTAGAGGTTGATGTGGCGGCGATTACATCGGCTATGTCTTATGCTTTTTCAGAACGCCATAAAATTCTAGCATTAAAGGTTAATAAAGAAGAGCTGGTGGTTGCCTGTAGTGAACCGCTAATGACATCTTGGGTGCAAGATTTAGAGCATGTCTCGCGACGAAGTGTTGTGCGTATTATTGCGATGCCGAGTGAAATCGAACGTCATCGAGTCGAGTTTTACCAGCTCGCTAACTCGATTAATAGCGCGTCTTCGCAGCATGATGGTATCAGCGGTATTCAAAATCTTGAGTCCATGTTGGAGCTTGGAAAAGCCAGCGCCCCTGATGCTAATGACGAACATATTGTTAATGTTGTTGATTGGTTATTGCAATACGCTTTTGAGCAACGCGCCAGTGATATTCATATTGAACCACGACGTGAAATAGGCAACGTACGTTTTCGAATCGATGGTGTGTTGCATCTTGTTTACGAACTGCCAGGCCAGGTGACGCAAGCGGTTGTTGCGCGAATTAAAACCTTAGGGCGAATGAATATCGCCGAAAAGCGTAAGCCGCAAGACTCGCGTTTAAAAACAAAAACTCCTGCTGGGGAAGAAATCGAATTACGTTTATCCACACTCCCTACTGCATTTGGTGAAAAGCTGGTCATGCGAGTTTTTGACCCCAGTGTTTTAGTACGTAACTTTGCCGAACTTGGGTTTAGCAAAGAAGACTACCGACGCTGGAAAAACATGACGTCGCAAAATAATGGCATTGTGTTTGTGACAGGGCCGACGGGGTCAGGTAAAACCACAACGCTTTATTCAACCCTAAAAGAGTTGGCAACGGTTGAGGTGAATGTTTCGACGATTGAAGATCCAATTGAAATGATCGAGCCCGCCTTTAATCAGATGCAGGTTAATCATACCATCGGCCTTGATTTTTCGACGGCGGTTCGCGCTTTATTAAGACAAGATCCCGATATTATTATGGTTGGTGAAATTCGAGATTTAGAAACGGCAGAAATGGCCGTGCAATCAGCGCTTACGGGCCACTTAGTTTTATCTACACTGCATACCAATGATGCCCCCACGGCTATTACACGTTTATTAGAGCTAGGGTTACCACCTTACTTGATACGATCGACTATGCTCGGGGTGATGGCTCAGCGCTTGGTTCGAATTCTCTGCCCGCACTGTAAAGAAGCAGGCGAGATTGATGAGGTAACATGGAAAGATCTTGTTGCTCCTTGGACGGTTGCTAAGCCGGCGAAAATTTATCATCCAAAAGGTTGTTTAGAGTGTCGTGATACCGGCTTCATGGGGCGAATGGGTATTTATGAAGTACTGCCTGTGAGTCATGACATCAGTAATTTAATTAACGAAAGTACCGATCACTTGAAGCTAAGACAGCAAGCGATGAAAGAAGGCATGCACAGCCTAAAATTAAGTGGTGCACAGAAAGTTGCAGCAGGCTTAACGACGATTGAAGAAGTGATGCGAGTGGCGCCAATGTCGTAGTGATTTAGCGGAAGTTCACTTCAGCTATTAAAAAATGCGACTCAGTCATAGTTCCTAGTGGAAATAACAGCTAAGCTAGACACCGAGCATAATGAAACGCTTGATAATAACAGCAGTATAAAAGCACAGATTAAAATCATGTTAACAGACGAAAACACAGCACCTCCGATCATTGATTTGGAAGCTTCGGGATTTGGCCGAGGTAGCTACCCTATTGAGGTGGGTATCGCTCTAGATAATAGAGATATTCATTCTTTCTTAATCAAACCGGAAGCCGACTGGACTCATTGGAGCGAAGAGGCTGAACAAATTCATGGCATCACTCGTGAGCAACTGCAAGCTGAAGGCATGAGTATTGAAGATATCGCGCTTAAGTTAAATGACATGCTGCGTGGGCAAACGCTGTATTCAGATGCTTGGAGTTTTGATAGCTCTTGGATCGGACGTTTATATGATAGTGCCGGCATCGTGCAACGTTTTCGCATTGAAACCATTAATAAGTTACTCAAGCCTGATCAAGTTGAATTTTGGCATCCTACTAAAGAAGTGGTACTGCAAGATTTAGGTTTGAAAGCGCATCGAGCTGCGATTGATGTTCAGGTTTTACAAGAAACCTACCTACGCATTTCTAACATGGGCTAGCAGGTGATACCTCCTTGCTTTCTCGCTTTAAGCCGAGTAATACTATTTAAAGAGAATAGTCATTTCAGGGCAGGAGAGCCATCATGATCAAGCGTTCGAATATTCTTTCTGGGGTAGGGATCCTTACCTCATCTATCTTATTAGCATCCATTAGCCAAACGGCTACAGCATCTGAATCAGGGCAGGGTGAGTCAATTGCCCTAGACTCTATCGTTCGAAGCTATGTGACCACGGGTGACGATCCGAGTATTCCTAAAGAGGCCAGTCGAACGGTTGGTTTTGATGCAGTGACTTCTGATAACGCCGATGTTTATGTTATTCCACTATCTTATGGCATGCCGATAGGATTGCTTGGCGGAGAAGAATTTATCAATTTCAGTGCCGATCTCGCTTATGTCAATCTCGAAGGACCTGCGGGTGATGAAAGTGGTATTGGGGATACTCGAATTGGTGCTGAATACTTTATTGAAAAAGAAGGAATCATCTTTAAGGGTGCTTTTGATTTAAAACTGCCAACTGGTGATGAAGATGTGGGTTTAGGTTTAGGCTCAACGGATTTAGGTTTTGCTGTTAGTGGGCGTAAGCGCGATGGGGATATCGGCTTCAATGCCACGGTGGGTTACATTCTACGGGGTGATGCGAAGCCTAATGGCGTCGATGTAGATTATGGTAATGTCCTTAATCTAGTCGGTGGTGGTGAATACCGAGTTAAGCCCGCACTCTGGGTCGGAACCAATCTAGCCTTTGTGCATTCAGGAACTTCAGAGTTTAATGGTGGTGCTGAAGGTGATGGGTTGCAGACAATTGATTTAATTCCTAATGCATCTTATCGATTGAATACTGATATGACGGTGACATTAGATGTCATTATCCCCGTTCATGAAAGCGTAGTAGAAGGCGACTTCCCTGCCTCGGATCCAGATCGTGAAATGAGCATTAGCTTTGGCTTTAGTTCTGAATTTTAAAAATAACGAGTCGGTATTTATTAAAACCTCGTCTTTTAAATAGCGAGGTTTTTTGCTTGAAACTGGCTAAAGGATATTAATAATATCGTCGGTATTGAACAGCCAATTTAAGCGAAGGAATTTCTGTGCAGTTAATAATAAAATCATAAGGTGATAACAATGAAAACGATGAGCTGCAATCAATTAGGTAGCGCATGCGATCTAGAATTTCATGCGAATACATTTGAAGAAATGGCAGAACTTAGCAAACAACATGGAATGAAGATGCATCAAGAACAAGACGCTGCTCACCTAGAAGCTATGCAAGCAATGAGCAAGTTGATGCAATCTCCAGAAGATATGAAAAATTGGTTTGAGTCTAAAAGACAAGAGTTTGAGTCTCTTCCAGAAAGTTAAACGCAGTAATCTTTAATAACAATTTATTCGAAGCCTAATTAGGAAGAAGAAATGAGCAACACAAATGGCACCATCATTCCGCTAGAGCCTGATACTCAAGTAGAGTTAGATAAAGAATTAAAGGCTGGTGGATCTGGCAAGGTCATGTTGGAAGGCAGTGATGAAGTTTATATCATTAAAAAAGCAGAGAAGGGCAGTGATTATGAACTGACTAAAATTGCTTCAGAGTCTTCTAATGACAATATGCGTAGCGCTTTAGAAAAAATAAAAGCAAAGATGCAATCATAAAAAAACCGCTCGATTCCCGATTATGTTATCTCGGGAATGAGCGGTTTAGTTTTTTGCTATTTAGATATTAATCCACATAGCTATTATTCTATTAGTACTTACTTAGTCGTATTAAGAGAGTCTAAATAAGCACGAGTGCCTTCTTCAACGGTAGCGAAAGGTTGGTCGTAACCCATGTCGCGCAGTTTAGAAATATCAGCTTCAGTAAAACTCTGGTAAGCGCCTTTTAGGTGCTCAGGGAACGGCATGTACTCTTTTGTTGCTTTAGTAACATGAGTGCCTTTCTCATCGTGCCAGTCGATAACCGCATTCGCGACATCGTTAAAGCTCTGGCAACGGCCCGTACCTAAGTTAAAGATACCTGATTTATCAGGGTTGTCTAAGAACCAAAGATTTACTTTAACCACGTCACCAACAAAAACAAAATCACGGCGTTGTTCGCCATCGCCATAACCACCAGAACCGCCAAATAATTTAGCTACCCCGTTTTCTTTAACTTGGTTATTGAAGTGGAACGCTACAGAAGACATGCTGCCTTTATGTTGTTCACGTGGGCCGTATACGTTGAAGTAACGGAAGCCAACAACTTGAGATTTAAAGGTATGTTGAATCTCACGCACGTATTGGTCGAACTGCCATTTAGAATAACCATAAACGTTTAATGGCTGCTCATGCTCACGCTGTTCTTTAAAGACTGTTCCGCCACCGTAAACCGATGCGCTAGAGGCGTACAAAAATGGAATTTCACGAATGATGCAGGCGTGCAAAAGTGTTTTAGAATATTCGTAGTTATTTTCCATCATGAATTTACCGTCCCACTCTGTGGTAGAGGAACAGGCGCCTTCATGAAAAATAGCTTCAACGTTATTCAAAATTGGATCGTCGATTTTTACTAACTGTAAGAAATCATCTTTATCAAGATAATCAGCAATGTCGCAGTCACTTAAGTTATAAAACTTTTTACCATCGGTTAAATCGTCAACCACGATAATGTCTTTACGACCTTGTGCGTTTAAAGTCTTAACAATGTTGCTGCCAATGAAGCCAGCGCCGCCTGTTACGATAATCATATTAATCAACCTGATTTTGAGGCGAAAACGCCTGAGTAACTAATAGTGTAGAAGTGTTGGTGCAGGAACTGTTATACGAATAGGCCGTCCCTTCGCAGGGAAGCGAAGGCCGAGCTTACATGGACGTACTTGCATGCGTGCCATGAGGGTAATAGTTCCTGTACCAACGCTTCGAGAATAATAAAACGTTTTAAGCCTTTTCAGCTTGAATACGTTTAACGATGGCGCTGGTTGAGCAGTTGTCTTTAAAACTCAAAACAATTACTTCACCGCCTGCGTCCATCACGGCTTCGCCGCCTGCAATTTCTTCGATTTTATAATCGCCACCTTTCACTAAAATACTCGGTAACACCTTCGTGATTAAGCGCTCCGGCGTATCTTCGGTAAAGGGTACAACCCAATCGACGCTTTCTAATCCGGCCAATACCGCCATGCGGTGATCGAGTGGATTGATAGGGCGAGTAGGGCCTTTCAATCGTGATACCGATTCATCGCTATTAACCGCGACTAATAAACGATGGCCTAAGGTCTTCGCTTCTTTTAAATACTGTACATGGCCAGGGTGAATAATATCGAAGCAGCCGTTAGTCATCACTAAGCTTTCGCCACGTTCTTTGCATTCACGCACCAGCTGCATTAATTCATCTTCGTCGAAGAATGCTGCGCCGCCATGTTGCTCACTGCGAATGTCACTACGTAGCTCATCACTGGTAACGGTTGCTGTACCCAGCTTACCAACAACAATGCCTGCGGCGATGTTAGCAAATGCAGTCGCGTGCTCTAACGATTGTCCGGCTGCAAGCGCCGTCGCTAACACAGAAATTACCGTGTCGCCGGCACCCGTCACGTCATACACTTCACGTGCGCGGGTTGGTAATGTTAATGGCTCGACATCACGCTGAATTAAGGTCATACCTTTTTCACTGCGAGTAACTAATAACGCGGTAAGGTCGTGCTCTTCTAATAGAGCTTTCCCTTTGGCGAGTAAAGTTTCATCGTCTTTGCAATAGCCGACAACAGCTTCAAATTCTGCCAAATTTGGCGTAATCAACGTTGCGCCTTTGTAAGGTGCGAAATCAGTCCCTTTAGGATCGACTAATACCGGCGTGCCTGATTTTCGCGCAGCTTGAATCAAACGCTGAGGGTCGGTTAAAGCCCCCTTATTATAATCGGATAGAATGACTGCGCCTGCCGCGGCGACTTGTTGGTCAAATTGCTGATAGATAGCCGTGAGGTCAACGTCATGAAAGGCTTCTTCAAAATCCAAGCGAATCAGTTGTTGGTTACGGCTTAAAATACGCAGTTTAGTAATCGTCGGGCTAGTGGCGTGACGTAAAAAGCCACACTCAACACCTTTAGTATTCAACATATACTCAAGGTCGTTGGCATTTTCATCGTCGCCAGTAATGCCAAATAAGCGGGCATTAGCGCCGAGTGTTGCAATGTTTAGGGCAACGTTACCTGCGCCACCGGCACGGTTTTCAATATCTTGTACTTTCACTACAGGTACTGGTGCTTCAGGGGATATGCGCGATGTAGGCCCCTGCCAATAACGATCCAGCATGACATCGCCGAATACTAATACCTGTGCTTGATGGAAGTTAGGAACTTGTAAATCCATCTTGATCCGCCACGTAAATTAAAGAGTGCTCAGTCTAACAAAACTCGGCTGAAGGAACTAGCAGGCAAGCTATATAAGCTTGGCGGAGGTTTTGGTAATATGGTGGGCTTATGTAAACGCCTTAAATAGTTTTCGGAGATCGCGAGTGGCACGTTTTTTATATAACTTGGTTTTTACCCTAGCCATTCCTTTTATTCTTATTCGCATGTGGTTTCGCGGAGGGGCTAATCCAGGTTATCGCCAACGTTGGGCTGAGCGCTTTGCTGTGTTTACCTTTAAGGGAAAAGCACATGGAATATTAATTCATTCTGTCTCAGTGGGTGAAACTTTAGCTGCTGAGCCTTTGGTTCGTAGCCTTCAAGCCGCTAATCCTAATTTAACGCTGACAATCACCACCACGACTCCGACGGGATCCGATCAGGTAAGGAGGTTGTACGCCGATGATCTGGCCGTTGGGCGTATTGTGCACGTCTATCTACCGTATGATTTGCCGTGGCTGACGACTCGCTTTATTAAAAAGATTCAGCCTAGCCTGTGTATCATCATGGAAACAGAGCTTTGGCCGAACATCATTCGCAGCTGTAATATAAAGCAGGTGCCTGTGATCTTGGCGAATGCTCGGCTCTCCGAGAAATCCGCACGTGGTTACGCCAAGTTCCCTAAATTGACCCAGCCCATGTTGCAAGGTTTAGACTTGATTGCAGCCCAGCATCGTAATGATGCTCAACGTTTCATTGATCTAGGCATTGATGAACGAAAAGTGGACGTTACAGGCAGTATTAAGTTTGATATCAAAGTACCTGAGCAAACTCTAAGGCAGGGTAAAGCTCTGAAAGAGCTGTGGGGAGAGGGGCGGCCGGTGCTGGTTTTAGCCAGTAGCCATGAAAGTGAAGATGATTTGATTTTGGAAAGTTATCAACAGCTGTTAGCTGATTTTCCTGACTTGCTATTGCTCTTAGTGCCGCGTCATCCTGAGCGTTTTGATGAAGTTGCGGCCATCGTATTAAATCGAGAATTGCACTTAGTACGCCGCCAAGAGTCCTTTGATAAAGGCAATTTGCAGCCAAATTCAACAACTCAAGTCTATCTAGCCGATACCATGGGCGAGATGCTATTACTGCTCGCGACTGCGGATATTGCCATTATAGGGGGCAGTTTCATCGAGCATGGCGGCCACAATCCATTAGAGGCGTGTGCGTTAGCCAAGGCGGTTGTGATGGGACCCAGTGATTACAATTTTGCGGCAATTTCACAGCAGCTTATTCAGCAAGGCGCCATGCAGCAGGCTTCAGCTGAGAAGCTAACAGTTTGCTTACGCCAACTATTAGAACGTCCCGAGCTTCGTAACGACATGGGCAGCAAAGGAAAGCAGGTTGTTGCTGCCAATCAAGGAGCGGTTGCCCACTTAACCGAGTTGATGAACGAGCAACTTCATAAGTAGTTCCTGTCACAAATAGATAAGTTCTTTTAGGATTGTGAACTTATAGGCAATAAACCCTTTCCGCTTCAAAAATAGACTCCTTAATAATTTCGGCGTACAACTGTATGCTGAAATTATGAGGATGTCATCATGAATACATTGACGCAATCAACATTAGCGCAAAAGGGCTGGACTTGGTTTAGCCAAGCGTTAACCCAGCACGATACTTTTCAAAGCTACTTCCAGCCACTTATCCAAGTACTAGCACCGCAGTGGAGCACTGATGCTTATCGTGCTCAAGTCATCAGCTTGCGTGATGAAATGGATGACATGTTCACGCTAGTATTAAAGCCCAAAACAGGGTTAATCGATCGTGACTGGCCAGCATTTCAAGCAGGCCAATTCATAGAGCTAATGGTTGAAAAGGAAGGCGCCCGTATATTGCGCTGCTTCAGCATTTCTTCATCCCCTTTTTATTACGAACAAACGGGTTTACTTGAACTCAGTATTCGAATCCAGCAGAAAGGTCGAATTACGCCTTGGATTCGTGAGCAATTAAAAGTAGGCAGCTTGGTAAATATTTCAGCAGCGCAAGGAGACTTTGTTCTATCAAATAAGAGTCTGTCGAAGCAGGCTCTTGTAAAGCACTATTTACATGAAGCGGGCTCATCAAACGCCATTTTTCCTAATGCCGTAAAGTCTCAGAAAATCGTAGATAATCAAGTTGCTGATAAATTGTTATTCATCGCAGGAGGCAGTGGCATAACGCCATTTCGTTCTATGATGCAGCAATTAAGCAGTTACGAAAATACTGTCGATATACAGCTGCTTTATTATTCTCGTGATAATCAACATATTCTATTCCAGCAAGAATTTGAGCAGCTGGCAAAAGAAAATGACAATTTAAATATTACCTTCATCGACAGCGAAAACGACGGCTTTATATGTACTGAGCATGTGCAAGCTTATTGCAGTGATTATTTTTTACGGACGGCTTTTATCTGTGGGCCAAGCCCTATGATTCAGCAAGCACGAAGAGTACTCGCAGAATTGGATATCGTTAAGGATAAAATAATATTCGAATTCTTTGGTGCTGCACCGATTGAAATAGAAAGTAATGCGCAAGGTGCTGTGTTATTCCAAAGCTCTGATAAAACAATTATCTGTGAAGAGGGCTCAATAAGAACATTGTTAGAACAAGCCGAAGGCGCAGGTATTAGTCCAGTGTCTGGCTGCCGTATTGGTGTATGCCATCAATGCATTTGCAAAAAGAAAAGCGGAATCGTTTTTAATACCCGAACGCAAGAATATTCTGATACCGGTAGTGAAGAAATTCAACTTTGTATCTCAGTCGCTCAAGGCGATGTAGTACTTGATCTTTAACGGACGAAAGGAAAACAATATGACAACAACTTTAGCCAATAATCGTCCGGATAGTGAAACGTTAAAAGCATTTGAAAATGACTTAAATGATATCCGCGAAGCCACCATGAAAAAAGTGGGTGATAAGGACGCGCGCTATATACGAAAGATTATTCGAATACAGCGATGCAGTGACATGCTTGGGCGTTTGTCGCTTGTGCTTGGTTTTTTCAATCCTTTATTCTGGATCGCGGGGGTGGTTTTATTAGCCTTGTCTAAGATCTTAGATAATATGGAAATTGGTCATAACATAATGCATGGCCAATATGATTGGATGAATGATGCGCATATTAACTCGCGAAAATTTGATTGGGATATTTGGGGGGATGGTGAATCTTGGAAGCGTTATCATAATCACGAGCACCATACCTATACCAATATTATCGGCAAAGATCGGGATTATGGTTATGGTTTATTACGCTTGAGTGATGATATCGCATGGCGTCCAAAAAATCGTTTTCAGTTTATCACTTATACGCTGCTAAGCAGTTTCTTTCAGTTTGGCATTGCATATCATGAAGTAGCGGGGGAACGAATCTTTGCGGGTAAGCGCAAAGAAAATTCTAGCTTGCCGATTAGTCGTGAAGCCCTGAAACAGTCTTTTTTTAGCAAGATAAAGAAGCAAGTGTTTAAAGAGTATTTATTTTTCCCTCTTTTGGCCGCACTGATTTCATGGCCGATGTTTTTTGCTGTATTAGCGGGCAATATGCTGGCGGAGTTTATTCGTAATTGGTGGACGTCTAGTGTGATTTTCTGTGGTCACTTTACTGAAGAAGCTCAAACATTTGATGAAAAAGAGTGTGAGAATGAAACCCGAGGTGAGTGGTATTACCGTCAGATACTTGGATCGTCAAACTTTGAAGGCAGTCGAGGATTTCATATTCTAACGGGCCACCTTAGCTGCCAAATTGAACATCACTTGTATCCCGATGTTCCGGCTCACCATTATGTCGATATGGCTAAGCAAGTTCAGGCTGTCTGTGCGAAATATGGTATTCCCTATAACACTGGAACATTTGGCCAACAATACTGGACAGTCGTAAAGCGGGTTGTTAAATACTCTTTCCCGACTGAAGAAGAAAAAACGTTAGCCGTAAACTAATAAAGACTTTTGAAATGATCCTGTCAGTTTAGTGCATGCATAAAAAAAGCCACTCGATGAGTGGCTTCTATAAAAAAACGGCTATGTCGCCGTTTTGTTTTTCTTCAAGACTTATTTCAACCAAGCATTAAGCGCTTGAATATCGGCTTCGGCTAATGAACCTGAGAAGAACTTCAAGTTTAAAAGATTAATGATGTAATCATAACGAGCATTGGCGTAATCACGTTGAGCGCCAAATAAATTACGCTGTGCATTGAGAACTTCAACAATGTTACGAGTGCCAACTTGATAACCTGTTTCAGTCGCTTCTAAAGCACTCTTAGAAGAAACCGTAGCACGCTTACGGGCCTTAACAATTAACACGTCTGTTTCTACTTGGCGGTACAAACTACGAATATTGTTTTTAACAGTACGCTGTTGCAAATCTAGCTTTGCACTGGCTTCTGTTGATTGTGCAGCGGCTTGTTTTGCTTTTGCATAATTACTACCGCCAGCAAATAATGGGATAGTAGCCGTTAATGCAAGTGTTGTCGTTGTACCATCGACAACCGTGCCGCCTAATGATTGCTCACCATCGGTATAGCTCCACTGTGCATTAACTTGAGGCGCATAGTTAGACCAGCCAGCTTTGCGAGAATACTCCGCCGAGTTAACACCTTCTTGCGCTAACTTAATGCCAGCGTACTTGCTAAGGCCTGCGTTAACCCACTCGGTAACAACTTTTTCAGGGCGAGAAAATTCAACATCGGCTTGTAAGTGGCTTAACTGTTCAAAGCGTTGGCCAGTGATTTGTTCTAATGCTTCGTAGCTAATATCTAATGCCGCTTCTTGACCAATAAGGTTGGCATAAGATAAATCGTAAGATGCTTCAGCTTCATGTACTTCCGTAATAGCGATCAGGCCAACTTCAAAGCGCTGCTGAGTTTGTTCTAGTTGACGTTTAACCGCTTTTTCTTCCGCTTGTGCGGTTTCAAGATTTTCTTTTGCTCGTAAAACATTGAAGTAGGCTTCTGCGCTACGCAAGATTAATTGCTGTTCGCTAAGGGCATATTCTAGCTCTGAAGCATCACCACCGGCAGAAGCTGCTTGGTAGGTATACCAGCTATTTAAGTTAAACAGCGTTTGGCTAATCGTTGCATTATAAGACAGAGTTTCGACTTCAGACGTCGGCGCGCCATCAACTTCTGTTTCGGAGTCAACTTTCGTCGCGCCAATGGTGACTTGTGGTAATAAGGCTGCTCGAGCAAGGCCAACTTGATAGTTACCCGCATTACGTTTTGCTTTTGCCGCTGCGAGTTCAGCATCATTCGCTAGGGATAGCTGATAAATTTCGTTAAGATCTGCTGCCATGATATTGCTGGCGAATAAAGCAGAAGAAATTATCGAAGTGAGTGTAATAATTTTTTTCATAACAAGGTCTCAAGCGGCTTGTAAAAATAGATTGAGTGGAATCTTAACAGATTAATCAACTAATATATGGCTAAATTGTTCCATTATCAGCAACACTGCGTTACGTGAAATCGATCTCATGGATGCATAATATTCCAAACAAGTAATATAGTGAATCACAATGTCCGCATTATCCGTAAGTTTTAGTCAAGATGATTGTAAAATTATAGCTAAGGAATCGTTACATGACGGTTTCTTTAAAGTGGACCGATTTGATATACAGCATCAGCTATTTGCAGGGGGCCATTCCGTAACATTTAGCCGTGAGCTATTTGAGCGTGGAGAGGCTGCTGCAGTATTACTTTATGATATTAATGCAGATGTTGTGATATTAACCGAACAATTCCGAATTGGTGCAGCATTTGATCAGAAGTGCTCACCGTGGTTGTTGGAAGTGGTCGCAGGTATGGTAGAAGCGGGTGAGCAAGCGGATGAGGTTGCTCGTAGAGAAGCGCAAGAAGAAGCGGGATGTATTATCCAAGACTTAATTCCTATTTCGAGTTACTGGTCTTCCCCTGGAGGAACCTCTGAAAAGATACATCTCTATTGCGCTTTGTTAGATAGCCAAGGAGTCGGTGGCATTCATGGGCTAGATCATGAACAGGAAGACATTCTTGTTCGTACGATTCCTTTCGAACAAGCCTACAGTGGAATTGCCAGTGGTGAAATTAATAATGCGGCTACTATCATTGCTTTACAGTGGCTTAAGCTGAATAAGAGCCAAGTTGCAGCGAGTAAGGTGATATAGCCAGAAAGACTGATCAGCGGGGCTGTTACATCATATAAGTCTTTGCTCTAGGCAAGGCTAAAGCTTTTCGATACTGTGGCGATTAACCATTATAATAAAGTATTCATCTATTGTTTAACGAGTTAATAAGGATAAATGTATGGCATTAAATCGTCGCTATGTGCCAGATTTAAAAAAGATGGCGGCTGCTTGTGAAGGTAATTATTTACGCTTGAACAAGCTCATGCCTGATTTTGAGTTGGGCTATGAAAAGACTTTTCTTATTAGTTCAGATTTAAATGCCGAGAGCAAAGATAACCAAGCGCAGATATCGTTGAAAGTGACAGAAAGCTTTCCTTACACCTCGACAATCGAAGTCGTGCAGAAGGGGTTATGTCCAAATTGGATTCAGCCGCCTTGTATGGTTGTGCGCTTATATCATGATGCGCGTTCCGCTGAAGTGACGAGTTATCAGAACGAAAAACGCATAGATGGTAGATACCAATACCCGAATCCGCAAATGCGAATGCCGGATGAAAAGGCGCAACTTAATCAGTTCTTAGCCGAATGGCTTACTCATTGTCTTAAATACGGTCATGCAGAAGTAGCATTAGATTTTGCACCCTTGCGATAATCGTTCTAGAATTGAATAAAATGTGATCCAATTCTTATTAAAGTTGAAAAATGGCCTATATAGTTAGAGGCTAGTAAAAAAGTTGCTGAACACTTGGACATGGAGTTCCCATTGTATTGCTTAGATAACGAAGGAGCGATTCAGTTTATTCAGATAACAGATATGCATCTGAGAGAAGCTGAAGACGGTCATTTATTAGGGCTAGAAACCCAAGACAGTCTTGAATGCGTCTTAAACAGCGTTAAAGCTGAAAATGACGACTTTCAATTTTTCGTTGTGTCTGGTGATTTATCTCAAGATGGCTCAATTGCGTCCTATGAACGTCTACAACAATCTTTAAAGCCTTTTGCAGTTCCTTCGTTTTGGTTTCCTGGCAATCACGATCTGATGGCTAATATGAAAGCAGTATGCCAAGGGACTGAGCACCTAGAAAATATCATTCGTACACAGCATTGGCAGCTCGTCTTATTAAACTCGCAAGTTGAAGGATCTGTTCACGGTAATTTAGCCGATGACCAGTTTGATCTGCTTGAGCGTGCATTAATTGAACGCCCTGATTTACACACCTTGATTAGTCTGCATCACCATCCTATTCCTATGGACAGTGGTTGGATGGATAAGATTGGTGTGCATAATGGCGAAAAGCTTATGGCGATGGCCCGTAAACATAGTAATGTGAAATGCATATTATGGGGGCACGTGCATCAAGACAGCGACCGCATAGTCGATGGCATTCGTATGCTATCCACACCATCAACGTGTATTCAATTCATGCCTAAATCGAAAGATTTTGGTGTTGAGGTAATAGCACCGGGCTACCGTAAGCTTCAACTTAACCCTGATGGCTCGATTGAAACCGAGATGTCACGAGTTCAAGGCATTGAATTCGATGTTGATTTATCCGTTGACGGGTATTAATTCACCTACCAAGGCTATTAATAGCTTCTATGACCCTTCCTAGCCATATCGCTTGTGTTTATTTACACGGCTTCTTAAGCTCGCCAAAATCTAAAAAAGCCCAAGAATTAATTCAGTTCTTTGATCACCATAAAATGAAGGAGCAATTACGTGTTCCTGCTTTGTCTTTTGAACCCGCAGAAGCGATTAAGCAGGCTCAGCAGGCTATTGATGAGTTGAGGCAGCAGCCGGGAGTTGAACAGGTTTTTGTTATGGGCAGCTCTTTAGGGGGCTTTTACGCGACCTACTTAGCAGAAAAAGAGAATCTGAAAGCGGTACTGATTAACCCTGCCGTTCGGCCTTTTGAATTGTTTGATAAGTACCTAGGCCCAAATAAGCATTTTTATGACGGACAAACCTATCTACTAGAGCTGAAGCACATAGAACAGTTGCGAAGGTTGGAAGTGGCGTCTTTGTCTAGCCCTAAGCAATCATTACTCTTATTGCAAACTGGGGACGAGACCCTGGATTATCGGCTAGCCACTGAAAAATACAGAGAATGCCCTAGCTGGATAGCGTCAGGCGGAAATCATAGTTATGAAGGCTTTATGGAGCGATTAGAATCGATTTTCTACTTCGTCGCCCGCTAGTACCAATACCCTTTCGTAGAATCAGGTTTACAGCTTCACTTTAATTCGGTTATTCATATCACGGCTTTGGCGAATCAGTTCATTGCCCTCTTCACGTTGGCTCGACTTCGCTAAGCGATCGTATAAGACAACATTGACGGTAGCGGCAAGGTTCAAACAGCCACGAGTTGGAATATAAACGACGCTGTCTGCTTTATTCACGACCTTTTGTGTAACCGTGCCATCCTCTGGGCCAAAAATATAAAATGCATTGTCGGGGTGCTGAAAGTCCGCTAAAGATTCAGCATTTTCAACGAGCTCAATGACCACTATCTTAGCCCCTTCGGGCGCGCACTCTATTAAGCAGCTAACACCTGTTAGTGGAATACTATCGCTTCTATTTTGCGTATCCGTGCAGAACGCTGCCGCACGGTTATAGCGCTCACCTGTGTATAGAATACTGTCAGCTTGAAAGCAGCCTGCGGCTCGAAGAGCAGCCCCTACATTAGTAGGGCTTTTAGGATTACTAAGACCCAGAGTAACTTTAGAATGGCTCATTAAATTATCTGTCTCATATCGATGCATAGGTGGAGAGAATGATTTGGCGGCATGATAATACATTGTCCGCGTTTTATCTCTACTTTACCCTCCTACTTAGGCAGCTTATGCTAATCTTTAGAGATATATTTTATTGGCGAAAAGACTGATGCTGCCTAAGGTAAAGCTCAAGCAATCACTTGCATACCTGTTGCTAGCCATACTCATAATGCTGGTCTATCAGTATGTCATAGCCATCTCTGACCCGACCCAACTAGCCCTTAGGAATGGACAGAATGGCTTTCAAATAGAAGAGTCATTCTTGGTTGATTCGACTAGTGAGCTGAAACTTTCTCAGCTCTTAGCCGATAACACACGATTATTGCATCAACCTTTGACTGACATCCCATGGAGCTTTACTCAGCAAGCCTATTGGATTCATTTAAAAATAATTAATAATAATCCTCATGCCGTTGATATTGTCAGCCACTTTTCAAATCCCATGCTAGAACAATTGGCCATTTATCAGTTACACGAAAATAAGATTGTCGAAGAGAAAGCATTAGGCTGGTATGAGCCCAGCTTAAATAGATTTGATCGCAGTATTCCATCGTACGAAGTTACCGTGCCAGAAGAGGGCTTCGTTGAATTGTATATTCGTATCGCAACCGAAGGCATTGCTAAAACACCGATCAATTTATATGTGAAAGATGATTTCTCAAAGTTAGTTCGCTTTACCTTCTTAATTTGGGGAAGTTTTGTTGGTATTTTGATTGCCATGTCTTTATACAATTTAGTCTTGTTCTTAGGTTTACAAGACTCTGTCTATTTAATATATATTGGTTACATTACGTCGGTATTAATGATGCTGGGTGTTGTCATTGGCTTTGGCCATTATATTTGGCCTGAGAGCATTATTCGCTTCCTGCGTGAAAATATTGTTGCAGTGAATACCTCCCTGATGATTTTCACTCTGTCTTTCGCGCTGTCATTTTTTAACGCTTTTGAAAATAAAACTCGAATTGTTATTTTTTGCGGAGTCTATCTAGTTTACCTGATTACATTCTCTTTCATTAGTATGCTAATTCCAGAATACATAGCAGCTCCTATATTCTTTTTGAGCATGGTGTTCCTTTATCCCGCAGCAACCATTCTTATCATTCAACAATACAAGGTAAATTCTCGATGGGCGAGATTGTACCTTATATCTTGGATACCTCTGATTTTAGGCGGAACAATTCAACCCATGGGGTTAACAGGGGTTATTGATGACTCATTCCTAATTCATCACGCTTTAATGATTGGCGTTCTTTTTGAAGTTGTATTGATGGCAATGGCACTTGCAAAAAGAATGCAGTTTAAAAAAGAACTGGCGCTATATAATGCGACACACGAACCAGAAACTAATCTTGCGAATTCTTATTTGTTGGAAAGCAAAATACAAAACTTATTGAAGAAGAGAGAGAACTTCGCAGTATGTATTATCGAAGTCGCAGACTTCTCTAGTTTATTACCCTATATAAGTAATACAGATAATAATGATATTACGATAATGCTAGCTCAAGCAATTGAGCGGAAACTGTATCGAGAAGATAATTTTTATGTGCTTGAGAATAATAAGAACAAAATCACAAAGTTGGCGAAAATAAATGAGGGTGTTTTTGCCGTGTTGATAGAAGTCACGTCAAAAATGATAAAAGAAAAGGCGCGACTAAGAAAGCAGTTAGATTTTTTACAGAAAGATATGGCGAGGGGGGCACAAATAGGTAATTTATTTGTTAATTTATCAACCAATGTCGGAATATCTTTGTTAGAGCATCAATACAGCCATTTAGCTTCAGATATAATTAAACAGGCATATCAGGCGTTAGAGCAGGGGAAGAGGGAAGCTCTGGGGTTTGGTATTTATTTACCTGAAGAGGCTTTGAATGTTACACAGCGTTTAGCGCTCGCTTCAGATTTACAGCAAGCTTTAAGAAATAATGAGCTAGAGCTTTATCATCAGCCACAAATAAATATTAGTGAAAATATTGTTGATGGTTCAGAGATTTTGCTACGTTGGAAGCATAAGGAGTATGGTTTTATTTCTCCTGATGTATTTATTAAATTAGCGGAAGATACCGGCATTATTAACGAATTGACTTTATGGGTTGTTAATACAGCCTGTAAAGATTTGGAACAAATTATTGCGCTAGGCCATAAAAATCATAATATTTCAGTCAATATTAGCGGCAAGGATATCTCAGAAATTAACTTTTTGAGGAATATTAAAAAGATAACAAGCAAGTATGATATTCCGTTATCAAATTTAACCTTTGAATTAACAGAGTCCGTTATGGTTAATGATTTTCATCATTTAAGCCAAATAATGAGAGAACTGTCGTTAATGGGAATACACGTTGCAATTGATGATTACGGCACGGGTTATTCGTCGTTATTGTATATTTCTCAACTGCCATTTAATGAAATTAAAATTGACAAGAGTTTTGTGATGGATCTTGAAAGTTCCAAAAGGAATTTGACCATTGTAAGAACAACGATTGAAATGGCTAAAAATTTAGATTTGAAAGTTGTTGCAGAAGGAGTTGAGTCAAAAGCTATCGAGGATGTACTGAGATCTCAAGGCTGTCGCATTACGCAGGGCTATTATTATCAGCGGCCAATTAAATTCTCTGAGTATTTAGAGTGGCTGGATCAGCAATGATACGTAATTAGAAAATTAATGTGATCTTTTGATCTTGTACATTTCTTTGTCTGCATGCGATAAGAGTTTATCAAAATCATTACCATCTACAGGGTAGGTAGCACTTCCTATACTGCACTCAACAGTCAGGACTTTATCATCGATGACTATATCTTGATGAATTGCATCTATTAACGTATTTATAATTGTTGCAATATTAGAGGCTTTAAAGGTGCTTTCTAATAAAATGACAAATTCATCTCCACCTATACGAGCGATCATATCTGATTTACGGATCAAGTGGCTAACCTTGTCTGTCACCGTCATCAATACTTTATCACCACATGAGTGCCCATGAATATCATTAATCTGTTTGAATTTATCTAAGTCGATATACAGTAAGGTAAAGGCATTATTATTACGTTCAAACTGATCAATTAAATGGGTAACGCGGGCTAATAATGAATAACGATTTGGAATGCCGGTAAGCTGGTCGTATTGAGCTAAATGTCTTAAACGTTCAGTTTCATTTATGCGGTCTGTAATATCGCGATTGATCCCTAAAGCGCCGCTCATATTGCCTTCATCATCTAAGATAGGAATACACATTGATTCAATCCAGCCAATAGAACCATCTTTGTGTAGCATGCGGACTTCACCCGTCCATTTACCTCTCTCAGCAACTGCAGCTAGAACTTCAGTTGTAATATGATCAAGATCTTCTGTTACATGTAGAATACTGACGGGCTGTCCAAGGACTTCATCTTCGTGATAACCATAAAGAGCTTCTGAACCTTTATTCCAATCCACGATTATCCCTGATGAATCTGTCACAACAACAGCATCAAATAGATAGTCAAACGCTTGAGCGCGCTGCAATAACCTTTCAGATTTCAACGTAATAAATTCCATGTTTAATATGCTGCTAAATAAGAATAGCAAACAATGGCTGATTAGGCAGTTTTATGAAGGGGTTATCGCGTTGAATGTGTGTCTGTCTTGATTGAAATCAGTACTGATTACGCCTTTACGCAAACATAAACCGAATTGGTCGAGATGTTATTTTGAAATGGGTTGAAAAAGGAAACTACGTGGGATTCAACTTGCTCAAACACGGTCTTTAACAAAGCTTCGAAGCTTTCTTCGGGTAAGTTCTGCGACCACATTGCAAATACCCCCTGAGGCTTTAGTTGCTCAGCCATCAACGCTAGGTTTTCAGTGCTATAAAAGCTGGCATTATCAACGCTAAGGAATTCGGTAGGGGAGTGGTCGATATCCAAAAGAATAGCATCCACTTTTTTGCCCGCACTCAGGGGATCAAAACCTGTACTCGGGTCGACAGCCAAATCGAAAAAGCTGCCAAATACATAGTGATTACGAGTATCGGCGTTGAGGATCTTGCCTAAAGGTACCAGCTCGTCTTTATGCCAGCCTATGACAGTATCTAAGGCATCAACCACAAACAGCTCTGAAATTCGCTCATCTTTTAAGGCTGTCACAGCGGTGTAGCCAAGGCCTAAGCCACCGACAACAATACTTAAGTTATCACCTTGCACTGCTGCTAAACCGAGAGTCGATAGTGCTTCTTCAGCTTCTACGAACATACTAGACATTAAAAACTCATCGCCTAGCTTAACTTCGTAGATATCTCTGTCGCCAAATGCAGGTATACGTCGTCTGCGAAGGGAAATTTGCCCTATAGATGAAGCTTGGCTATCAATTTCTTTGAACAATAGAGACATCGTCGGTTTTCCTAGCAGTGTAAGCGTGGGTATTGATTTTTAAAGATCAAGATTACGCTTTAAAACCTTCGCAGATGTAATGATGCGGCTCGTTCTATAAAGCTCAGGGTGCTTCTCTTCGTCGGTATAACGCATTGGCTCACCTGAAGTTGGGCTAACAAACCAAGATACTTCTGGGCGTGACTCGCCAAGCTCTTTTTTAAATACTTGCGGTGTAATACCTAACGCTTCAGCGGCTGCATTGAACGTACAACGGGTTTTTACTTCGTTAATGTAATCAATTATTACTCTAATTTTGTCTTGCACTTCAAGATGCTCCTTATAAAAATTGCCAATACAGGCATAAACTGATGACTATTAGATGTTAACTACTAGCGAATGGCAAGAGCTCAGCCGAGAACCTTGGCTTAAAGGCCTTGAACTGGGTGTATTATCTGGATTTTGACGGCTTATTTGGGCCAGATTTCACGAGTCAGTGGTTTAACCCTCTGAAATTTAAGCATTTCCATCTTTTGATCTAGGAATTATTAGCGGCCTCAGTATACTGGATGAAAAATTCTATCCGCGTAGCGCTATATCCATGACATTCGAAATGTCCGCGTTACTCATCATCAGGGGATAAAGGCATTAATGGCGAATAAAGAATATAACGCTCAGTCGATTGAGGTCCTTAGCGGACTTGATCCGGTGCGCAAACGCCCAGGGATGTACACAGATACAACCCGTCCTAACCATTTAGCACAAGAAGTAATCGATAACTCAGTGGATGAGGCCTTAGCAGGTCACGCTTCTGAAATTACCGTGACGGTACATGAAGATGGTTCGTTAACGACCGTCGATGACGGCCGTGGTATGCCGACTGATATTCACCCTGAACATGGGGTATCGGGTGTTGAGCTGATTCTAACCAAGCTTCACGCCGGTGGTAAGTTTACCAACGACAACTATCAGTTTTCCGGTGGTTTGCACGGTGTGGGTATTTCGGTGGTGAACGCGCTATCGACCCTGCTAGAAGTTAAGATTTGGCGTGGCGGTGAAGTCAGCCGTATTGGTTTCCAAAACGGTGATAAAGCGCTGGAATTGGAAGTGATTGATACCTGTGGCAAAAAACGCTCGGGTACCAGTGTTCGCTTTAAGCCAGACCCTAAATATTTTGATTCGCCTAAGTTTTCTATCCCGCGTCTTAAGCATAACTTACGTGCAAAAGCCGTTCTGTGCCCCGGTTTAAAAATTACCTTTAAAGCACCGAACGCAGAAGATAATGCCGAATGGTATTACGAAGATGGTTTAAAAGATTATCTTAAAATTCACGGTGCGGGTTTAGACGTTCTTCCAAAAGAACCGTTTACGGGTGCAATGCAGGGTAAAACCGAAGCCTGTGATTGGGCTGTATTCTGGCTGCCTGAAGGTGGCGAATGCATTCAAGAAAGTTACGTTAACTTAATTCCAACGGCGCAAGGTGGCACTCACGTTAACGGTTTCCGTTCGGGTCTATTAGATGCGATTCGTGAGTTTTGTGAATTCCGTAATTTATTACCGCGCGGTGTGAAGTTAACGCCGGATGATATTTGGGATCGTTGTTCGTATGTATTGTCGGCGAAATTAGCTGACCCACAATTCTCGGGTCAAACCAAAGAACGTTTGTCGTCGCGTGAAGCGTCAGCGTTTGTTTCGGGCGTCACCAAAGATGCGTTTGGTTTATGGCTGAACGAACATACCAACGATGCCGAGCTACTTGCGGAAATGGCCATTGCCAGTGCGCAAAACCGTTTACGCAAAGCGAAAAAAGTATCGCGTAAAAAGATAACTCAAGGCCCAGCACTGCCAGGTAAGTTGGCGGATTGCACTAGCCAAGAATCAGAACGCACCGAGATCTTCTTGGTGGAAGGGGACTCTGCTGGCGGCTCGGCCAAGCAAGCCCGTGATCGTGTATTCCAAGCGATTATGCCGTTACGCGGTAAGATCTTAAATACCTGGGAAGTTGATTCTGGCCAGATTCTAAGTTCGGAAGAAATTCATAACATTGCTGTGGCGTTAGACATTGATCCTGCTGCAGAAAATTTAGACAGCCTACGTTATGGCAAGGTGTGTATCCTAGCCGATGCCGACTCGGATGGTCTGCACATTGCCACATTATTGTGTGCCTTGTTCGTGCGTCACTTCCGCTTATTAGTAGAAGAAGGTCACGTCTATGTGGCGATGCCACCTTTGTATCGTATCGATATCGGTAAAGAAGTTTTCTACGCATTAGATGAAGCAGAAAAGAATGGGATTTTAGATCGTATTCAAGCCGAGAAGAAACGTGGCAAGGTCAACGTGCAGCGATTTAAAGGACTGGGTGAGATGAACCCACTTCAATTGCGTGAAACGACTATGGATCCAAATACACGTCGCTTAGTTCAGCTTTCATTAAACGAAGGTGATGGCACGATGGAAATGATGGACATGTTGCTATCGAAAAAACGCGCAGCCGATCGAAAAAATTGGTTAGAAGATAGTGGCAATCAGGCTGAAATTAATTAAGGACTAGCTCAAAAAAATGACTGATATTATTGATGAGTCTGGCAGTTCAAGCAGCTACCTAGACGATGGCATAGAACGCCAAACGTTAAAAGATTATACCGAGAGTGCGTACTTAAACTATTCCATGTACGTAATTCTTGATCGCGCCTTGCCACATATTGGTGATGGTTTAAAACCGGTTCAGCGTCGTATTGTTTACGCCATGAGCGAGCTGGGTTTAAAGTCGACAGCAAAGCATAAAAAATCCGCCCGTACCGTCGGTGACGTATTGGGTAAGTATCACCCACATGGTGATAGTGCGTGTTATGAAGCGATGGTATTAATGGCGCAGCCATTCTCGTATCGCTATCCGCTCGTCGACGGCCAAGGTAACTGGGGTGCACCCGATGACCCTAAGTCGTTCGCCGCAATGCGTTATACCGAAGCGAAATTAGCCAAGTATGCTGATGCACTATTGTCGGAGCTGGGCCAAGGTACTGTTGATTGGCAGCCAAACTTTGATGGCACCATGGATGAACCTTGTGTTCTTCCTGCACGTATTCCGAATCTATTATTAAACGGTACGACGGGTATTGCGGTAGGTATGGCGACGGATGTTCCGCCGCATAACTTACGTGAAGTGGCCAGTGCGTGCATTCATTTATTAGATGAACCGAAAGCGGATATCGATGCGGTACTTGAACATATTCAAGCACCGGATTATCCGACCGACGCTGAAATCATTACACCAAAATCTGAAATTAAAAAGATGTACCGCACGGGCAAAGGCTCGGTGAAAATGCGTGCCGTCTATGAAATGGAAGATGGCGATATTGTGGTCACCGCATTACCGCATCAGGTTTCTGGCGCTAAGATTCTAGAACAAATCGCTGCGCAAATGACGGCGAAGAAGTTACCGCTAGTCACCGATTTACGTGATGAGTCTGATCACGAAAATCCAACACGCTTGGTGATTATTCCTAAATCGAATCGTGTTGATATCGACGCGTTAATGGCGCACTTGTTTGCTACTACCGATTTAGAACGTAGCTATCGTGTGAACATGAATGTGATCGGCTTAGATGGTCGCCCACAAGTTAAATATTTACGTTCTATGTTGGTTGAGTGGTTAGAGTTCCGTACTCAAACCGTTCGTCGTCGTTTGCAGCATCGTCTCGATAAAGTATTAGCGCGCTTGCACATCTT
>Ga0105348_1000451_pt1 | contig 30618 bp, 17 predicted proteins | sample EN8Hudsemesocosm_2_FD_83504 | JGI IMG/M metagenome (GOLD analysis project Ga0105348, IMG submission 83504) | Methane-oxidizing microbial communities from mesocosms in the Hudson Canyon - EN8C Hudson Canyon | ecosystem: Environmental > Aquatic > Marine > Cold seeps | place: Hudson Canyon... | reverse complement strand
TGTCTACCTGCTGCTGTATTTTTTAGCGCCCGTTATTAGTTATTATTACGAGACTGATGAGCTGACGGATATTATCCGTGTTGCCGGGGCAATGGTTATTATTTCACCCTTAAGCGTTGTCCCTAGGGCAATACTGATGAGAGAGCTTGAATTCAAATCGCTTGCCTTGGTAAATATGTTTTCTGCTCTGGCTGGTACCGTTCTTACATTAGCTTTCGCGTTGATGGGGTGGGGGTATTGGTCGTTGATTTTAGCAACTGTTGCCGCACAAGCGCTTGAGTTAGTGGCTTTGTTTTGCGTCACGATATATGTGCCGTCAAGGCCAAAAAATATACGGACTTTGTTTCCAATGTATAAGTATGGAATTAATATTTTGGGCGCTAGGCTTATCGCGTACTTAAATGTTAGTTGGCCCGTTATAATGGTGTCGTCCTACTTTGGTAAGACTCCAACAGGGCATTTCCAAATGGCTAATACCTTGGCTGGCTTGCCTATGACAAAGATAGGAGAGATATTTACTAAAATTGCATTTCCTGCTTTTTCCAAAATTCAGAATGATATTGAAAGAACAAAACAGGTGTTCCTGGCTATGCACTGTTACTTGTTTATGGTTGTTGCTCCTATGTTTACCGGTATTGCACTTACTGCCTCAGAGTTTATTCCTATACTCATCGGCGAAAAGTGGCTGGAAATAGTTTTGCCTCTACAGGTTATTTGTGTGGCTAATATTTTTGCAGGGAGTGCAATGATTATTCCACGAGTGTTTGAGGGTTTGGGTGATGCCAATTCAAGCTTTAAGTATCAGTTGCTGATTACAATTATGTCTCCGATAGCTCTCTTTTTAGGCTCACCATGGGGAGTTGTGGGGATGCTCATCGGTTGGGCATTTGTTATGCCGATATCTTACATATATTTACTTAATGTATTGTTCAAAAAAATTAATCTTTCGCTTCGTGAATTTATAAACTCAATTTATGCAACTTGTCTGAGCTTATTGATTATGATTCTGGCTATTAATTCTATCGAAGTAATTACAACGTCTTCTGATCCAGGGTGGCTTCTGTTTTATAAAGTTGCAATTGGTATCGCTTCATACTCTTTGGCGTACTTCCTATTTGGTAAAAAAGAGTTGAAGCAGCTTTTGAGTTTGCTTCGATCCCGAGGTGCTGCAAGCTAATTTATATATGATAGGTATTAACGAAACTAAAGTACCGAAATATATATTAGTGCTTGTCTATGGCTATTTATTTATATATTACACAAGGATTCAGGACAATATACCCGGCCTGGCTGCTGTCCCCTGGGTCGGTGTTTGGTTTTTAATAGTCACTTTGTGGGGGCTGTCTCAGCTACGTAAAGAACATTTCTCAAGCCCTATTGCTGTAATATTTTGGTTAGGGGTATTGTTTTGTCTTACTGGCTTTGGGGCGATAAGTCCAGCTTCATTTAAGATGGCCTTTAAATGGATATTTCAAGTTTTTCCTCAATGTGTTGCGTTGTATGTGGTTTTTAGTAAGCGCGATAGCGTTCAAAATTTATTGAAGTTATGGGTCGTTATTTATTTTTTTATGGCCTTATTTACGATTAAAAATACACCTTATGGCGCCGGGGATTTTACCCGGGATCCTAATGATGCGTGTTTAGCTCTCGCGATGGGAATCCCTTATGTGGCCTATAGTAGTTTACTTTCTGGTTTGAATTGGAAGTGGAAGAGATTCTGCCATATTACTTTGGTGCTGTTGTTTGTCGGTGTTGTTATGACTAGCTCCCGGGGAGGTTTTTTAGGCATGCTAGCAGGGCTGGGAGCTATGTGGTGGCTGTCAGGTAAGCGACTTAAAATTGCAATGGCTGCTCTGCTTGGAGGGATTGTAATAGGTTCAGTTGTGCTATCTGTGTTACCAGAAGGTTATCTTGCTGACATGGAGTCAATAAATGACACAGAAGATGAAACTCGCCTAGAAAGAATCCACACCTGGGAAATAGGCTGGGAAATGTTTAAGGATAAGCCGTTACTGGGTGTAGGTGCAGGGAATTTCTCTAATACTTCACATCTGTATGAAGCAAAAACATCTTGGTGGACGGGGTTCGGACGGTCTCTGAGTGGGCGTGCCGCTCACTCATTATACTTTCAGGTTATTCCTGAATTAGGGATATTTGGTATTGCGGTGTATGTATATTTCATCTTTTTGTTACCGTTAACGCTAATCGGGCAGGCCAGGAAACTAAAATATGATAATGAAGATGAGCGCTTACAAAAGATTTTTCTAAATATTATCCTGGCGTCAATGGCTGCGTACTGTGCTGCTGGGGCATTTATATCCGTTGCATATTATCCTCATTTACCTATGTGGATAACCATGTACGCTATATATCGAAAAATCAGTAAAGAGAAAGTAACAAAACAAGATATGGAGGGGGAAGGTGAACCCTCTACTTCAAGTCAAAGGAGAGTGAATTGATTTCTGTATTACATATACTTCCTGGCCCAGTGTTTGGTGTTGAGGAAAGGTTTGGGCAAAAGTTTCAAAAGCTTTCAGAGTTCAGCCAGGGCAAGCTAGTCTCAATGTCTACTAATGAGTCAAGTATCGAAATGTCAGCTTACCAATCGCATATAAAGGGCGTGGGCCCTAAGTTTGGGATGTGGGCGAACATTCTTTTTGTCATTGCTTGCTTTAAAGCTGCTTCCCAATTAAAACGCACAAAAGGCTTGGATTTAATAGTCTGTTATGATCCTCTAAAAACGGGAATAATTGGTTATTTATTGAAAATTATTTATAACTGTAAATTGGCTATTGAGGTAAATGGTGTATATGAATCTCCAGAATTGTATAAAGATATCAACGGTAAAACAAAACAGATAAAAAGTAGACTTTACCCGTTTATACAAAAGAGAGTGCTAAATAAAGCCGATGGCGTTAAGTGCCTTTACGCCGGTCAACTTGGTAGTATCGAGCTTTGTCCGAAAATTCACGTGGACTACTTTTTTGATTATACACATATAGACACTGTGCCTTATCAGGATAAAGATAGTAAATTGATATTGAATGTTGGTTTTCCTATGTACATCAAAGGTGCCGATGTTCTTATTAAGTCTTTTAAGCTTTTATTCAAAAAATATCCCGATTGGAAGCTAATGATTGTAGGTCACTATATTGAATCGGACATAAGAGAAATGGAGAGCTTGGCTGAAGGCTGTGACAATATTAGTATAGTGCCGCCTGTAGAGTTTTCAAAAATACCAGGTTTACTTGATGCGTGCGATATATTTGCTTTGCCCTCTCGAAGTGAGGGGATATCACGGGTGTTGCTTGAGGCAATGGCTCGAAGTAAAGCGCGTGTAGCGACTGATGTTGGTGGTAGTCATGTAGGTGTTCATGATGAAGTGGACGGATTGTTGTGCGATAGTAATAATATAGAAGACTTAGCTATAAAGCTTGAGAGCTTGATGGTATCTGAAGATCTAAGGCGAACTTATGCGGAGGCAGGTTATCTTAGGTTTCAAAAGGAGTTTACAATTGACGTATATGGTAGTCGGATAAAAGCTTTCTATAGTAAAATTATTTAATGAGTAGCTCTTTCGCTTATTTTTGGTTCGATAATCCCCCTTTGTAAGGGGGTATTTACCTTTAAAATACCCTAATACCCTTGTCGTTAGCTATTGGTGCACTAATGCGAGTTCTATAGTTTGCCTCAATTGAGCTCAAATACTGCAGTGCTCTGAAGTAACGGCTATTAATTGCCCGGATTCGTCAGCAATAGGTTGCTTGGTGGTAGAGGGGGGCTATTATACATTCCGATTCTTTCAGTAGAAATTATAAAGTTATCAAAGAGCCTTGATAAGGCCGCAGGAGATCCTCCATTCCAGTAGGTATCTAGCATAACTTCATTGATCTTATCATTAGTGCTACCTATTAAGTCTACGTTAAGGCGTTCTATGGAGAGAGTATTGTCGATCCAAAGCCTATACTGACCGTTCTGTGAGCCAGGGTCATTGAGCTTAATTTCAACTTCATAGCTAGTCCATTTACCTAGAGACTGTGATAAGTCGTGACTGGCCTTTCCTACTGGTAACCATGGCCCCTGAGAACTATTGTTAGCAACGACATCCAGAGTCGGATTATTTCCACTTATCCAGCTATGCACCATAAATACTGTTTGCCATGTATTTCTATTCCTAAAGCCGGCCCGGGCCATTTTAGGGGGGAAGATAGTGAAATCGTCTTCAAACTTATGGTACCAACGGAAAAATATGTGGTCCGGATAGCCTTCAGGCTTGACCTTAATAACCCATCCTGCACTAACTTGATTTTCGGTATAGGATTGCTGAAGAGAGGCTTGGCCGTCGAATGAGTCGCTCGTTGTTCTCCCCATACCATTCGTGCTTACATCCTCATAGCGGCTTGTCAGTGTAGTGTCGCTCTCAAAGCTATCGCACCATATCCATTCGGGGTGATTTGATTGCCAGTTGTCACATTCGCTAGCATTGACATTATTTATTAGAAATAAAAATAGAAAGGGCGCAATTCGAACTCTATATACAGAAAGTAGAGTAAACATACCTATACCTCTCGTAAATTGATCAGCCATTTTTTTCTGAATAGTGTGCGAGTAAAATTGCTGATCAACGTGCATGTATTGGATGACAATCAAGAGTAAAGTCTAATATAAGTGTAGCATTAACTCGGTGAAAAAGTTTAGTACATTAAGGTCTAATTAATTTCTCTTTTAGAAATTTTTTTACTTTTCTCAGAGATTCGGTGTGCCTAGTCATGCTTGGATTTTGGTTTGCTATGGGCTGGGTTCTTTTGACTTTGGCAACTAGCGAATTTCCTGGTAAGCATTGATATGATGCGTGCTTGGCTGGACTAAATGTCGATCCGCCAGTGAAATAAATGGGGTGCTCACAACAAGATCTGAAGCGACTTAAGCTCTTTTTTATATGTCAGATAAGCGACTGTTTTTATTTTAAGCTTACCGCAAAGGGAAGTATCGGTCCCCTTACGAAAAGCTCAATTTTATTCGCCAAATAACTCCGTAGCTAATCAATTCAGAATTATATTCGCCTAATTGTTATAGATGACGGAGGTTGAGGTTTAGAGTAAGGGGACTCAACGACAGCTCCTACTTCCCCAACACCTATTTGCTCAATGCCAACTAAATAAACACCTTGCGTAGCGCCGTTGACACCACCTGCAGCGGCGGGGGATCCTTGCGTTAGTCTATATTCATCACCTGAAAAAAGAGGGTCTGTAGTAGTATCGTTGCCACCATGACCCGTAGCCGAAATTAGCTCTGCCCCGGTATATGGGTTACCGCTGTGGCCATATTTTTGATACCAAGTAGTGCCATGATCAAGGTTGTAGTTTGCGAACTCAACACCAGGGGTTTTTATACCCGAAGAGTTATTGGTCTCGTTCCACATTCTTCGACAATTAACAAATATATTATTGTATATTTGAGCACCAAAGGCCTCATTAAAATGAATTGGGGCAACTAAGCCCCATCCAACAGTATCAAATATATTGTTACTCCATGCGTGCTTAATTCCATGTAAGGAATTATTATATCCCGAGTTATGATCAATACCCATTAAGCTAGACTTAATGATATTGTTTTGTACGATAGTATATTCGTGACTCGGGTCGCCACTACCTGAAGTAGAGTAATGAATAGCCTCGTGTATCGTATTTTCAAATATACAAAAGCGTACGCTGGTCGAAACAGTTCCGGCTGCATAACGTTTATGGAAAACACCATTTCCTGAGTTCGAAAATTCACAGCGTTGTACTGAAATGTTAGATCCGTTGTAAGTATAAACCCCGCCGGTATTCCCGTTAGCATTATCACCCTGTTTCTGGATGTTGTTAGAGGTCGATCTCCACACCTTGCTTCCATCTACGCCCCACAATTGATAAGCACCGTTATTTGCGGTTCCATTTATATTGTCAGCGCTACATAGCTCAATGTTAATCCCCCTAGAGTCGCCATAAAAGAACATAATGGCATGACCATTAATGGTTCCAGTGGGCGTGCCGTCTAAGTTTTTAAAATCTATGCCTCGAAACGTAATAAAAGAGTTGCCTGAATTGGTATAAAAACCGGCTGCTCCACTCGAGGAGCTTTGACCGTCAATTTCCCATGAACTCCCTGGCCAATTCCGAATATATAACCTATCGTCCTCGCCAGTTCTTGTGGGGGGCATGAAAATACAAGGTGCCCTCGCAGTACCGCCAGCGCCTGTGGTATTAGTAGTATTGGGCACAGTCACACCTCGGCCATAGAGGTATCTCCTGGAACCTAAGCCAGCTATAGCTGTGTATATATTATTGTAAGGCGAAGACTGGGTTCCATTACCGCCACTAGCTGCGGCGCTATCATAGAATACAGCATCATTATCTGAGGCTACGGTCGCATCCTCTATGACACCATAAGCACGAGTGTATAGTGAGCCAGAATGTAAAGCAGCGCCACCAGTAGGGCTTCCAAGCAATGCCCAAATTCGATGTTCACCGGCACTTTTACTATCAACATTCACCGTAAAATACTTGATATCTGCTTCGCCGTCTGCCCAGGTTAATGTGCCGTTCGTATTAGAGTGGGCATCGCCACCGGTTGAATAATTTACCGAAATAGTACCTTGAGTCCCATGCGTACGACATACATAGAATGTGTGCGTTCCCGGCCCATTAAGTTCAGAATAATCGATATAAAAACCTACCCTGCCAGGCCCGGATAGTTGAAGCTGAAGGGCGGTTGCAAGATCTGCCGAATCAGCTGCAAACAACAGTTTGGGGTACACCAATTGAGCCGATACAACGGTTAGGGCAAGAGACTTCATAAAATTACGTCGATTCATAATGACTACTCAACTTTTTAAAATATAACCTACTAAAAATAGCAGTAGATCTGTGGATATGCAAACGCCTGAGGGCCCGTCAAGCCCCAAATTCTGTCTATTTAAATGACCGATTTCTCATAAAAAAATAATCTTTATATCATTTTCTTAATATGCCACGTAGTTAAGGGTTGGTGTGTTTGGCGAGGCGCTCACAAATAAGAAGTGTTAATGCAAAGTTTACAGTAAAGGATCCATTCCTTGATTTATGTAGAGGGAGATGGCTAGAATGAAACCATCTCTGTGAATCATACTCTTACTTTGCTTAAGTGTTCTCTGTTAGTATTTCTTTAGCGATTTCATCTATTGTTTTTGAAGGTCTTTCAAGGCTTTTAACCTTTTTTGCGGGGTTTCCAGCGACAATAGAGAAAGGCTCTACATCTTTTGTGACCACTGAGCCGGAGGCAACAACAGCACCTTCACCGATGGTGACTCCTTTTAAAATTCTGCAGCCTGAGCCGATCCATACTGCATCGCAAATGGTAACCGGGGCTGAATCGGCAAGCTCCCATCCATTTCCAAGTCCAGGGTAACCTGGCCCCCCTGGAGCAGCTCTAATGCGGTGACGGATCCAGTTTTCAGTACCTAGTGCATGGGTGTTGTTATCTGTTATTGATGTATTGCTGGCTATACCAACATAGTTGCCTATAGATACCTTTTCCAAACAGGTGATACTTGAATTGTTTTGGATGACACAAAAATCACCAACAGATATATGCGCATTTCTTTTAGCAACAATAGCGGCGCTAACAATTCTGGTGTTATCTCCTATGATTATTCTTGACGGGTCTTTTGATTCATTTTCAACTGCAGAAGCACCCAGAACAGTGAAGTTTTTGCCAGTAGTAGCAAGTGAATACCATCGAGCATATAGGTCCTTGGATACTTTGTTTCTATAAATATTTGCAATTTTTCGGAGTAATCCAATCATGATTTTCACTCTATAGGTGGATGTTATATAACAATATTTATTGTATGAGTCTGTGTTCTGATATTGCTGATTACTGTTCTTTGTATGCGTAAGTATCTAAACGTCGTAGTTATTTCGTAATGTATCACTTATAGCGGGGTCAACCGCTTTTAAGTGCAGTAGTGTTGGTACCAGGACTGAAACATTAATAATGACCATAAAATGTTACTATTATCGGTATGACCGCTCATATGAGACGATAAAATTTTATTCACTTCCGCATAGTTAAATATATCTTGTTGTTCAATAACCTCTTTCGACAATAAGGATAAACTCCAATCTCTTAAATCGTTTCTGATCCATTGGCCTATAGGTATAGAAAATCCCATTTTTGGGCGATCAATCAATGACGGTGGTACGTATTTATAGAGTAGTTGTCGGAGCAGCCATTTTGACTTTCCATCTCTATATTTCATTGAATTTGGCACTCTCCAGGAAAATTCTATCAGTTCTCTATCTAGTAGTGGTACGCGCATTTCCAGGCTAACAGCCATGCTGGCCCGATCCGACTTAACCAGGTTATCTCCTGGAATATACCACTGTTGATCCCAGGCCATTGCCGAGTCAAGAAAATTGTTCTCAAATGGCAATAAGCTAGCCAGTGTCGTGTCTTGAGTGTTTCCGACTATTTGAGAAGGTTGTTGGGTATAACTACATAGGTATTGGTAAAGCTCGTCCGCATTTTCGATTTTTAGTGCAGCGGCGGCTTTTCTGAATTTTAGTGCAAAGTTAGCGCCGCCTTTTTGCGACTTGATCTTATTATATATGGCATAAACTTTATCAATCACATCCAGAGGGATGCTATTTGCAGTGGCGCTAATTATTTGTCTTAAGGGTTTAGGGGTTTTTTGAGTGATGTTGTTAAATCGCTGGCCTTCAATATACCTGTTATATCCGCAAAAAAGTTCGTCACCACCATCACCAGATAAACAAACCGTTAGTTTTGATCTGGCAAATTTACTGACTAAATAGGTGGGTATCTGTGAAGAGTCAGAGAATGGCTCATCGTAAGTTTGTGCCATTAATGGAATGGTATCTAGGGCATCTGTTGCACTTAAATACAGCTCGTTATGGTTGGTGCCAAGATGTTTGGCTATTGCTTTGGCATGAACGGCCTCATTAAACTCTTTCTCATGGAAGCCGATTGTAAATGTTTCTATACTTGTTGATGACTGGGCTTGTAGAATTGATGTTACAAGCGTTGAGTCAATGCCCCCTGATAGGAATGAACCAAGAGGTACGTCAGAAGCTGACTGCTCATTTATGATTGAACCGAGTAACTCGTCCAAGTCGTTAATTGCTTCGTTTGTATTGCTCTCTTCATAGGCTCTAGCTTGGTTCGTGCAGTCCAGTATGCTCCAGTATTTTTGGATTTCGATATGGTTCTTTATGTCGTCTTGATATTTAAGCCAGTTTCCGACATTTATGTCGGCTAGGTGTCCGGGTGGTAGTTTATTTATTTCATTGAATATTGTTTGTGGTGCGCTTATATAGCCGTAACGTAGAAAACTATTAAGGGCTTGTTTATTAATGGTTAATTGCTTTGCCGGAAAAAGTTCATAAATCGCTTTCAATTCTGAGGCAAAGAAAAAGGTATTATTAATGACGCCATAATATAGTGGTTTTTCGCCTACTCGATCTCTTGCAAGCTTTAATATAGAGGACTTTTCGTCCCAATAAGATATGGCGAACATACCTTTCGCTTGACTAATGGCGGAGTCAAAACCATAAGCCTCTATAGCTGATAATAGTACTTCAGTATCAGAGTTGCCGAGAAAGGCTTCGCCGGCTTTCTCCAGTTCTTGTTTTATTTTTTTGAAATTGTATATTTCACCATTAAAGGCGATGACGCTGTTACCCGACTTCGAGCGCATAGGTTGGTGCCCAGAGGGGCTTAAATCAAGAATAGCCAGGCGTCGATGAGAAAGGGCAATAGGGCTCGTAGGTGAGCACCATACTCCAGAAGAATCCGGCCCGCGATGTTCTATTGCGTTTGCCATAGATACGGCTTTAGATGTCAATATATCTACTGGTGTATTTAGTTGGATAATTCCAGCAATACCACACATATCCAGTCTCTCTAGTTAGCTATCTTTGAAAAGTGATCGGCTAGTTGTTTGCCTATGGATGCGAAAGAAAATAGTTCTTCTGCATGTTTTCTAGCGTTATGTTGAAGTTGTTTTCGAAGGTCAGTGTCATTTAAAAGGGTTGTTATCTTTTCTATATAACTATCGGGATCGTTAGCTAATAAGGCTTGATGGCCGTCTGTAACTTTTAAACCTTCACAGGCTACCTTGTGAGCTATGACCGCTTTTCCTGCAGAAAATGCATCAAGTAATTTTAATTTGGTGCCGCCACCGTCATCAATTGGGCAAAGGTAAATAGTAGCAGAGTCCAAATATGGCTTTAGGTCATCGACATAACCCAATACTTCAAAGCCCTCTTCCTTCTGGCTAAACTGAACTAAATCATTCGGCGCTCCAGAGCCAATGATATGTACTTTTGCGTTAGGGAATTTCTGTTTTAATTTCGGCCAAATTTCGTTTGCGATATATCTTACTGCGCGAGTATTAGGGTACCAATCTAATGTGCCGATGAAAATAAAGGTTGCAGGGTCTTGTTCACATTCTGCAGGTGTGAATAGGTCTATGTCGACACCATTAGGGACTTCTGTAAAGCTTGCGTCTGGGCAGTTTTCGTAAAAGCGCTTTGTATCTAGTTCAGAGCAAGTTAAGTTTGTATCAAACTGATGGCAAGTTTGTTTTTCCAAAGACGCGACTTTTTTCCCTTCTTGCCAGAAGTAGAATTTTTTGAGCAGATTCTGTTCTAGTTGAGAGCGCCTCAATAACATGTGAGACTCCACATTATGGTGATCTAGGCTTAAGCGAGCATCTTTAATGTTGGAAATGTATGGGGCCAAGCTAATCGTATCGCAGTGGATTACATCATAGGATTCTTCCTGGTGCCATTGATTTACAGTCGTTCCAAAAGTCTTATCTTTCAGCCAGTTGATATTATATGAAGTACTGGAAAGTAAGCTCTTAAGCGCACAGATTTTTTTCGCGTGGGGTGTTCGATCAATCGGGCAGTCGAAAAATTCTACTCGGGCGCAATATTCTTCCATCTTGCTCTTAGCTATTTCAGAGCCTTCTTCATAGGAGTTAAAGTAAGGCTCCATAAGGGTTTTTTGATTGAAGGCTAGGAGATGCACTTCATGGTATTTCGAAAGTTCCTTAACTAAGTAGTGTGAGCGCAGAAGAACACCAGCTTTTGGCGGGTACGGGACTAAATGGGATAACCACAGAATTTTCATATTAGTTTGAGCCTAATGCGCCTTGGTAAATGTCAATATGTCTTTTGAGAAATATGGCGGAATTATATTCCTGATCTAATAGCTTTTCGCTAAGAATGCCCATTTCTGATCTAAGTGTACTGTCTTGGCACAATGCCTTGATCTTTTGGGCTAGTGAATCAGGGGCGTGGTCGGGGATAATGTAGCCATTTTTTGAGTCGATTACTAAGTCTTTATTGCCGCCGACATTTGTTGCTATTACGGGAAGTCTAGCGGCCAAAGCTTCCAGTATGCTTTTAGACATGCCTTCTGTCTCGGAGGTCAGGGTGAAAATGTCTGCGGCTCCTAGCAGGCGTTGAATGTCTTTCCTTTCACCGAGAAGCGTAACAGAGTCGCCTAAGCCTAGTTGCTTGACTAGCAACTTAAGCGTATCGAACTCAGGGCCATTACCCGCAATTAGGACTTTTATATGCTTCCGGTCCTCAATCAGTGCGATTGCACGAACGAGAATATCAAATCTCTTGAGTTTTACTAACCTGCCGACACTTATAATAACTATATCCGTATCTGCGATTTCTAGCTCAGCCCTTACTGGTTTTCTTTCCTCAAGGTGAGCGTTCTTCTGGGAGAAGTTTGGAATATAATTGACATCTCGTTTATTGAATCTTCCCGTTTGGATATAAAAGTCCCGCATTGGCTTAGATACGCATACTAGTTTTGTATTGAGTATTTTTGCCAATTTGATTAGCCAAATTCTTTTCGGTACATCCTCTATCATGTACACGTCGTGTAATGTGCCGATATGTCTAAGTCTAAGCATATATGCGATTGGCGCAAACGCGATTATTGGCCCAAAGAGATGTGAGTGTAAGCAATCTAGCTCTAATGACTTTAGGAAACGAATACCTTTGATTGCAAAGAGTGGAAGTAGCGCTGTTTTTTTATAGTATCTATGGTTTGGGATGACGATGTGTTGTATTTCTAGGTTGTTGGCGCAATCCAGTACGTATTCACTTCCAAAATGCAATAGAATCGGGGTGTGGCCTGACTCTTTCAATAGCCTGGCGGTCTCAAAAACCATAGTTTCTGCCCCGCCAAGATTGAATGTATCAATTATTAAACCGATTTTCATGTTATTTGAGCTCGGCTTTGACAAGTAAGTTGTCATAGACTTCAGCATATTTACGTGACATAGCTGAGGCTGAAAAATGAGCTTGTGCTCGTTGTTTAGCGTGCTCACCTGCTTGTTTTATTAAATCGGGTTTGTTTGTTAGTTTCAGAATTGCGTGTACGAGTGCGTCATGGTTGGCTGATTCAATTAACTCGCCAGTGTCTGGGGTTACTGCTTGGGCTACATCCCCTACGTCTGTGGCGATAATGGCTTTTCCTGCAGCCATCGCTTCGAGTAGTGCCATCGGTAGTCCTTCCATTAAAGATGGAAGGACGAAGATGTCCAGTGCAGAAAGAATATTATTGATGTCGCTTCTTCTACCGGCAAAAGAGATGTATTGCTCTAGTTCTAGTTTGCTTGTTTGTTCTCGTAGAGACTCTTCCTCTTCACCGTTGCCAACTATAACAAGATGTAGGTTTGGGTTTTGTTTTCTGGCCTCACTAAATGCATCAATAAGAAAGTTGATACCTTTTTCAATTGTAAGGCTGCTAAGCGTCCCTAGAATGAGTTTGTCTTCGGGGAGTTGCAAAGATTCTCTCGATTCAATTTTAGGCACGGGGTGTTGGTAAACTGTGGTATCAATTCCATTTGAAATGATCTCGATATTCTCAGGCTTTAGTCCCGTTTTACACATATCTACTTTTACAGGTTGAGATACGCCGATAAGGGCGTCAAAGAATCTCAGTAAAAAAGCGTCAAGTGCGGCATATAATTTGAGTTTTAAATTGGTTCTTTTCCAAAGGTGGTTAGTCGCCACAATTTTAGCTTTGGACTTGGCCAGAATAGCGTACAAATCTTCTCTGTAGCCATGAGTATGAATAATATCTATATTATTATCTTTGACGTATTTTTTAAGATGTTTGGCAATGCTTAAGTCAAATGCGCCGGATATAGGGAAAGTGACTACATTATAACCTGCTTGTTCCGCTGCTAGGGCAAACTCGGGATGGGGTTCGCCTTTCTCTGTGGGGATACCTATAAACGTATCGTATCCATGATCGGGGAGGTTTTTGGCAAGTTCGAGTACGACTCTTTCTGCTCCCAGTAGTTGTCCAGAGGCGCGTAAATGCAATACTTTAGGCATTCTTTTGCCACCTTGATTCCGTTTTTTTGCGATTAAGCATAGATAATATTGAGCCGCTAATTAAATATTTGAGCTAGTGTCATGTAACTAGAGATTATTGTCAAATTGTAGTTTCGTTTTCGTTATAAAGTTGGTTTTTAGGTCTTGTTTTAGCAAAAAAACTCTGTCTTTTGCTTTTGTAGGTTCTGGTTTTGTATGAATTTATTAGATATTTTGTGTTACGAAAAACTAATTGGAGATTCGATGCTAGATAAGTAATAATTGAGGCTGTTTTTGCGTTCATCGCATTATTTTTTCTGTCAAATAATAGGCCCTCATAGCTAGCATGGAACAGAAACTTTTTGATCCTCAATACATAGAAGAATGTATATTAGACTCAGCGCGTGGTTCGGCTTGGTTGTTAGGTTTATTGAAACAAGGCTTATACGCTGAATCATACGCATCTCTCTCAAACGGAGAGAATCATTACACCTTAGTAAAAAAAGTCTTACCAAATCAATTTGCGCGTTTAGATATAATGTTTGTGAATAATGAACCTGTGGGGTCCATTTGCGTAATAGAAATATATCAAGGGCTCTATCATATGCTGGGAATGTATGTGAAGCCCTCATACCGAGCAAAGGAGTATGGTAAACAACTGATACCTTTTAGTAGTGGTAGTGTTTCAGATATATCTCTTCCTTCCCCCGCAAAATTTATGATGGAGCATTATATGAGGGACTTATTTGAGAATAAGGTTAGTATGACTTTAGAAGTGATGAATTATAATGCTGCTGCTTTCAGATTGTACGAAAAGCAATTTATATACAGCGGAGAGAGTATGAATGCATTTACTCTACTTTCTAAAGAAAAAATAGAAAAATACTCACGATTGCGAAGTAAAAGTATCGGTAAATGGCATCCTCTTGATGTTGAAAATGATACTGAGAGTTACGGGGTTCAGTGGAAACACATTCCTGATTATAATAATACTTCGGAGTGGTCGATCACGCGTGTTTACTTTTATAGTCCAATGGGCGACTTCTTATCTGTAATTGGTGTTGTGTCTATTGCAGGGTTGATTAGAATTAAAGTGAAAGCTTTCGTTTCAATATTTAAATATGGTGACGTGTTTGGCTTTTTAGAATCTGCAAGAAAGAAGATCAGCCTAAAGCGCTTTACCTCCAAATGACTATTTTTTTATTTATTAACTAAGTTAGACTCTTATTTGATGATCTATTCTTATTTATTAATTACGTACAAATTTATCTTAGAGAATTTAAGGAAATGAAAGTGCTTTATCGTGTTCTGAAATATCTATATCACCAATTAAGAGAAGATCCATTGGTAGGGCACCTTAACAGGGGTTTGAAGGTTGGGGCTAATTTTGGGCTAATGGAAGAAGTTATTATTGATTACTCCCATGCTTGGCATATTACGATAGGTGATGATGTTACTTTAGCGCCCCGAGTTCATATTTTGGCTCATGATGCTAGTACCAAGCGACCTTTGGGTTATACGCGTCTTGGAAAAGTTAATATTGGAAATAGGGTGTTTGTGGGTGCCGGTTCAATTATTCTCCCAGGGGTAACCATCGGGGATGATGTGATTATTGGTGCGGGCAGTGTAGTTGCTAGAAATGTTGAGTCAGGGCAGGTGGTTGCTGGAAATCCAGCGGTGTTTCGCTGCTCAACTGAAGAGTATTTGAATCGTAAAAAGGACGAGATGGCAACTTATCCTGTTTTCGATGCCTCGTACACCTTGAGCCAAGGGGTGACAGAGGCAATGAAAGATGACATGAATAAAAAAATGGTTTCAAGGTTGGGTTACGTGGAATAAATTCTATGGTAGCTTTTCCGGTATTACGTACTTCTTATGGTATGTATTTCACTATAAAGGGCCCTATAACGTTAGCTAACCATAGTGGTATGCGTTTCCAAGTATTGATCATTAGCTTGTACTTAGGGTTGTTTGGATTAACGCCCGCACTTTCCTGAGTATCTTGGCTGTTAGAGTACCAGTAGTGCTGAATGGGCAGGGCTCCCCACTGTTTTTTGAAGCGATAAGTGCTGGCGTCAATGCTTGAGCGTCCAAAGTCAAATATCTCACACGCCTCCTTGCATGAAAGTTTTAATACTTCCCAATACAGAACCATGTTCAGGTTATGTTGATTGTATTCCCGGATTGTTGACGCCCAAGGGATCTCCATTCTTGCTTCGCTGCGAATTAAAAAAGCGCAGGATGCGGGTTTTCCATTGAAGTAAACGATAACAATATGTGCATTATTATTCAGTGATTCAAGTATATTCTTGAAAAGGTTGACGCTGTATACCGGGGTACCAAGGTCGCGCATATTTCGGCTAAAAATGGTGTAAAAATCTTTTAATAGCTCTGATTTTCCAATACGAACTTCTACTTGCTCTGTATAGCCTTTTTTAATTTGTGAGCGCAGTTTTGCTTTGAAGTTCTTTAGTAGTGTGTCACTATTTTTAGGCAGTCGTAGCCACATACTGGCTTTGTCAGTGTTAATTTTCCAATCGCAGGGTCTTTGGTAGAGTCCGCGTATTTCTATTTGCTTGGCGCCAGCTTCAAAGGCATCAGTTTGTGCCTGCTTTAGTAGCTTTTTTTCTATCTCCGGGTTATCCGCGAGTATGCCGCCATAATTTACAAAAGGGATAGATGTCCAGAGATGTCCAAATAAAGGGCTTTTTTGTTCAATAAGGGGGACCAAACCAATGATACCCTTCGATGCGCTATCTGTGGCAACGAGTAATTTTAATTTATGGCCAAAGGTGTGGCTGATCGTACTCAAAAATATCTGGGAGTGATAGATGCTGTTTTGAGGATGATGTTTAATATAGTCATCCCAAGTTTTTCCTAGCTGATCAAAATTTTCGAACAATCTGATTGAAATGTTGTCAATATCAACTTTGGTCTGTGTGCTGGGGTAGGGTAAGAGCTCAAACGACTTGTCAGTTTCATTTTTTTCAGGGCTTGCAGTGATGGGTGTCGAGGCGCTTTGCTCGAGCAAATTTTTTATCTGCGCTTTCAGTGGTGCAATAAGCTCTTTTTGTAGCGTCTGTTTTTCCCTGATTAAGGCATTCGCTGTATCTAAACCTGCTTTTTTTGCTTCGCCTATCTTGCGAGAAAGCTGCTTTGATTGCTCTTCGAGCGCCTTAAGTTGTGCTTTGAGTGCTGCGTTTGCGTTTGACATTAAAGTTAATTCGCTAAAGTTAGGTAATCGAATGTTTCTAATTCATGTGATTTTTGATAAGAGTCAATAACATCTTTTACTGTCGTAAAATCGAAGTCACCGATCAACTTTTCTAGTCTTGGTAGGCAGCGACTCAGGTTTGTGTAATGCCTAAAACGGCTTAGCGCCGATGAATTAGGGACTCTAGGTTGTTCCGGGTCAATTTCCCATGGGTGTAAATAAAAGATAAAGGGCTGCTTGATTTCTGCTGCGGCTCGTTTAAGCATTAACTTGGAAAAGAAATACGGGTAAATTCTAAAATAACCACCACCTGCGACTGGTAGGCGGCCATTGATGAATTTTGCGGAGGTTAAAGGAAATTCTATAAGACTCTTGCCGTTATTTGTTTGAGCTGTATGAATATTGAGCGGTGCGCCTGGCATGCCGTAACGATCGTGGTGTACGGGGAAAATACTTGAATCGTAAGTGAAACCTGCGTCAATTAGTGTTTCTAAGGCCCAAAGAGAGCGCGGTGTTACAGAGTAGCTTGCTGCCCGATAACCGTACACGGCTTCACCGATAATATCTTCAATCAGTTGTTTGGAGCGGAATGTTTCTTCTCGAAAGACTTCTGGTTTCTGGTTGTAAACCAACTGATGGGTCATGCCATGACTGGCGACTTCGTGTCCGGATTTGTGTATGGTGCGAATAAGCTCAGGGCAGCGCTCGGCAACCCAGCCTAAAACAAAAAAAGTAGCCCTAACATTTTTTTTCTCAAATAGCTCAAGCAGGGCGTGCGTGTTTTGCTCAACTCGTAATGGCCAGTTGGGCCAGTCTTTCATATCAATTTGATTGGCAAAGGCCGAGACTTGGAAGTAATCTTCCACGTCAACTGTGAGGGCGTGTTGCATTAGTTACTTTCCTGTTTGTTGGCTGCTGAAGGCATATACTAAGCTCTAAATATATTTGCAATTTTGCGTAAGCTAGCAGTGTTAACTCCGCTATGACAAGGCAGGGTTAATAGTCTATCGGCAAATTTTTGGGCGTTAGGGTAGTCTTTTAGTTGTTGGGAATCTGACAGCGGGGTGCCCTTTATATTTGGTAAGATGGTTTGGTACATTTTACTGGCGCCAATACCCTGTCGATTTAATTTAGATAAAATAAGGTCCCGAGATTCACGATCTTTACAAAGTAATGGGAAACGCAGCAATGAAGGATTTAGCTCACTATTCCCGAGTGCTTGAATGTCGGATAAGGGCGTGCACATAGCATAGAGTCGTTTTTGCGCAAATCTTGATAGAGATCGGTATTGTTTTTCAATATTGCTTTGTAATAGCGCGCGTCGTGAGCTGTCCATTAAAGTGACTGCTTCCGGTGCATGATAATGAGTTTCACCGATTGAAAGGGCAGGGATCTTCATTAACAAGTAATAGAAAGCAGGCAGGATGATGAGATTGTAAAGCCGAATGAGCCAAGGCAGTTTTGAATTTCTCTCTTCCGGGGTTCGGAGATCAGCTGAGTGGCGGCTATCTTTATGATCTTTTACTAAAAGAGCTCCACCGCCTAATAAGCTAACAGGCTTGCCTTTGCCAAAACTGAAAATAACATAGTCGCCATTAAGTTGAGATGCTTCTTCAGGGGCGATGAAGCACTGGGCGCGGTCTTCTATTGCGAGTAGCCGGAGTTCTTTTATGGCATCAAATAGTTTTTTTTCTGGGCTGATGCCTAGGAAATTTACGAGTATTACTGCAATTGTGTGCTCATTAGTATGCTGCTTTATGACGTCAATTGTCGGGAAAGGAGATGCCGGTGAATCAAGATCTAATAAAACTGCATTAACCCCCGCACCGACGCAAGCGCTGATCAAATCTGGGCAGGCGTAGGCGGGTAGCAGTACTTCTGGTTGTGTCGAGTGGGCGCGCTCTTTTGCAAGGCTCAGGGCTTGTTGTAGTGCCATGGTGCCAGAGGCGTAAAGCTGCATATCATAAGTGGCATAGTCAGCAATAGGGGCGCCTTGCCTTATCGAAATTGACTCACCAACTGGACGGACATAAGAAAGCATATTTCAAGTTACCGTGCAGAGGGTTTCCAGGTGGTCATGCGGGTACCACTAAAAAATTTAATGGCGGCATGTGCCAGGGCCAAATTAACCTGGTAGAAAAAATAGATTAACTTAATGGCTGAATTTGACCTTAAAGAAGGGCGTAAAGACGCTAGGATAAAAGTGCCCGCACCCGCTAACTGAACCAGTAATGTAAAGATATAAAAAGGTTCGGTAATTAGCGTAAGGTTCGTGACTAAGGCTGTGATCATAAACCATGGCACTAACCAGCGCATCACTTTATGGCCCCATACCTGATAGGCGTACCAACCGAAATTGAATGGGTTCAGTACCTCTGTGTGACGGCTCAAGCCTGTCATGCCTCGGATCGCTGTACGTAGCTTGCGTTGGTATTCCTTGGTTTCATCTTTAATGTTGGGGTAAAAACCTTCAACATCGTGACAGCTTATAGAAAGTTGTTGAGCTTTTGATGTGTTGAGTGCGGTATTAAAATCGCTGGGGGAGTGAATGTCCCATTCCTTACAGACCTCTTTACGTGCGGCAAAAAATGAACCACTCAGGCCGACTAGCCCGGCGCAATGAGACTCTAAGTTGCGTAACCACATTTCGTATTTGACGTAATAACCTTCGCCCGCGACTTCGCCATTGGCGCTTAAAAAGCGGTCTTCACTTGATAGTGCGCCTATTGCCGGGTTGCTAAAATAAGGTAGCAAGGTCTTCAGTGCTGATGGTTGTAGGCGTGTCGCGGAATCAGAAAATACGATGATGTCGCCTTTAGAGGCTCGAATGCCGCATAGCTGAGCATACTCTTTGCCTAAGTGCTGGTCTGCACGCACTAACTCAACGCCTTGATCGGCGTAGGATTCAACTATTTCATCGGTGCCATCAGTTGAGAAGTCGGATGCGACGATAATTTGGACCTCTAGGCCGCTTCTGTCTAGTTCAAGCGTATTGTCGAGTTTTTCCTTTATCTGCTTGGCCTCATTGTGAGCGGTGATGACAAAAGTCACGCTCGGAGTGATCGTTGAGGCAGTGGGGAGAGCAGCGTTCAGCGGGCTTGGGTAAAATTTCTTAAGCAAAACCAGGGTAAAAGGGTAGATAAAATAGCTGAATAATGATCCAAAGACCGCGAACCAGAAAAAGGATTCCATTGTAAGTTATCTCGTAAATATGGGGTGAAGTCTAAGGGTTAAGGATTGTATAGCATGTTAGGTTTTAAAGGGTATTTAATATTAATTGATTCTCATTGTATTGGGTCATGCTTACTCATGGGAAATAATTGTGTTGATAGTTTTGAACTCATCAATAAAGGTAGCAAGTTTTTTGGATTCTTCAATGCAGCTTGATTTGCAGTCGGTAGAGAATGCAATAAATGCTTTAGGGGTTTGGGGGGATATGAGTGTCTGGATTTGAGCCAGTTTAGCCAATAGTTTGTTTGGTGTGCTGGTGTTTCCAATTTCATAATAAGAGTAAACGAGCTTTGTTTGATCTTTGTTGGTCACAATGGCAGATATTACTTTCGTTGACTGGGGGTGTTGTAGATCGTTTACGATAGTTTCTTTGTTCCAGTTGTCATTGCCAAACAGTTTATGGTCATCGCTGATTAGCTCCTTGCCTTGTTCTTCGGCGCCAAAGAATGCGCTATTGATATGTATTTTTGTGCGATCTATTTTATTCAGGAAGGTGATGTTTTGGTATGAGAGTGCGCCCTTTAGTACAGGTCTCCAAGTGCTGAATGCTTCAGTGTATATCCAGTCACTACTGGGAGGGGTGTGGCTGAACTCATATTGAACGGTCGTGTTGATGGTCTGGAGCTTTTGAGCAGCAAGTAAGGCCGGGCCTATGCTTAAGGATATAAATAATAGAAACAGTGTTAAGTACGAAGTTTGTATGTTTGGTGTGGTAGCAGGGGAGGCATGATCGATTATGGCTTTGAGCTTTGTTCTTCTCTCTATAACGCCAAAAATGAAAAAAGCCGGGATGAGTATCACACCAAATACTACCCAACCAAAGGTATCATGTTCTTTTATTAGTGAGCTCTCCATTTCAGTTACGTAGCCAATAACTATGAGGATGAATACGCGCATCCAGTTGGCAAACAGGCCGAAAAGTATGCCGACCAGTAGAATGAGTATTGTCGTCTTTCGGGAGGTGTTGAGCGCAAAGAAAAGCGAAAATGTCATGACCGATAATAGGTAGCGTACGCCAGAGCAGCCACCGGCTACTTCGAAGGTGCCATATGAGATGGAGATGAAGTTACCTTGAATAAATACCGGAATATTTATTAATTGCAGAATGCCGCCAGCAACAAAAGTAGTGGTTGCTTGAAGATATGGCACAAGGTAGTCCCATACGGGTATCCCGAACATAATATACATCAAAGGAATAATGCTTAGATTGGCGATATTAAGGCCAAATGAACCGGCAATAGCAAAAAATATTACGGCTGGCAGAAGTAATTGGCTGGCAATTTGTACCTGAATATATTGTGTCAGAAACCAAGTAAGGCTAATAAGAAATAACGTGATGATGGCAAGGTAATTGGTGGTTTGGGGGGTTCTCTCGATGGTGGCCTTTCTACTATAAAGCGCGTGGAATGCCAGAAGGGCAGAGATAAAGCCGTGAGAGTATGCCAGGTCCATTGTGGCCCAAAGGCTAAATAGCGACCTCCAGGTTGGAATAAAGAGAATTACAATGACTGCCGTGAGTAAAGTTATAGCGTGTAGTTTGGATATGGTTGGACTTTGCATAATTTTTTAGAAGCTTTACTCGGGTTGAGTTATATTTTCATGGGGTATATTGGTTTTAGCTTAAGGTGTTCAAAAAATACAGCGCATAATTTAAAATAATTTTTAATTTGTGCTGTGAAGTCTGTTCGCAATAGGTCGTTGATGTCGTTTATTGTACTTGCCTGGCATCAAGGTTTCAATTGAAATGAAACCCGCCTGACGTTTGTTCCGAATCACTGTGGGCCCTTTTGTTAGCTAAGTAAGTTTTGTTGAGTTTAGGTTGCCCGTTCTGGTTTATTATTACCCAATTAGTTTTACAATCCAATAAAACGTCATTCCCATGCAGGCGGCGTATCACCTGCTAAGTATGAAGAAGCTTACTTATTGGAATCACGCCGTGTCTAGTAAAGCTTGGGATGTCTAAAAATAGGTTCGAGTTAGCTGAATCCTGGAACTACCTTCGATCCATAGAAATCTCATGTCACCGAAATCATAATATAGATGGGTACTCTTAGAAGGAGGCTCTGGTTTTTATTTCATTTACCAGAATTAACTTTATTAAAAGTCACTATATAAACGTAAAGCGCCTTAAAATTTAGCGAGTTACAGGTAAAAATAGACGCGAGCTTACTTCCCCTCCAAAATACACCTGATTATGAGCAACCACATAATTCTTGGAAAAATATTCTCGCTCACCTGTATTTAGATTTCGTGCTAAACGAGGAAAATTACTGCTAGAAACCATAACACCTAAACGATGCCCCTTCCTAATACGATAAGACATTGGCTTTAGCTCAATGTCTATTTCATACACTTTTCCAGCTTCGGCCAATTTTGGTTTATCAAATCCCTCCCTATATCGAAGCCGTCCCACACTGTCAATCAAGTTGTAAGCTGTTCCATCAGGATATTGATCGATAAGCTTGACGGTAAAGTCAGTATCTTTTGCACTTGTAGAAACATACAATCGCATAAGCGGGGTACCGGCGACATCTAAGGACTTAGTTAGCGGCTCACTGATAAAAGATAAGACATCCTTCCTTTCTAAAATAACCCTCTGATCAACTGCGCCAGAAATCTCCTGAGAATCACCTGTACAGCAAATTGAGCCACCCAAGGTAGGAACTGGGTCTAATGGGTTATAGTCATAGCCTAAAGAAGACGTTTGGCTCAGAGGCTCCAAGCTAAGACTATTTCCAGACTTCAAAAAGAAGGATAGTTGCTCAACGTCAGCCGGTGGCCAAAGATCTGCCGATTGCCACTTATCTCCATGAATGTCAAAATAGCTAATTTTAGGCGGAAGCGGTACAGGCTTATCTTTCAACCAGTGGTCAAACCAATCCAAGTAAATCTTATTATAATTAATTGGCTCATATTCAATAGCCATATCGCCTATTCTCACCGTATCCCCAGACAACTTTCCAGAGCTACAATGATTGCCCGGGCCAATCAATAAATGTTGTTTTTTTGCTCTTACATGGGAAGCATTTTCCTGCATTAATTCTGCTAGTAGAAACGAGCCTTGTACCCCTTGATCAAACCAGGTATTCACATGTAATGTGGCCACCGAGAATTGGTCGTCATTACTGATGTAGCCTTCATCCTCCCACCAAGAATCTGACAAAGAGTGAGAAACAAATGCCTCAAACTGTGTTTTATGGTCTGGTACAATTTTGCTTGCTAAAGCAATCACAGGTAGCTCTGTAATCACCTTGGCTAAACGCTTTTCGAACTCACCCACTGGCTCTTCATATGAATCATTAATCGCGCCATACCTCGAAAACCATCCTAGAGTTGAGGCTAAATTCAATACACCATTTTCATAAAAACCAAAGTAAGCAAAGCTATTCTTGGCTTTTCCAATAGCGCCTCCTGCGGCATCAGCAATCATTGCAATATGATTTGGGTGCCGCTCGGCACCCAAAATAACCTGAGTTTCACCTAAATATGAGCAACCGAAACTACCTATTTTTCCATCAGACCATGGTTGCTTAACAATCCAATCAACAGTATCGTAACCATCACTTCCAGAATATCGATGAGGGCTATATTCGCCTTCAGATCCATGCCGCCCTCTTACGAACTGCTCGACAACTGCATAGCCATTACTAACCAGCCATTTGGCTGTATCAAATGGAAAGGCTGAATAGGTGTTACGAATCAATATAGTCGGAAAGACTACTTCAGAATCATCCGCAGGAAGATAGATATTCGTACGTAATTTTGTACTATCCCTCATAGGCATCATAATGCCACGCTCCCGATCAATATTAGAGCGGTATAACAGTAAGAGATCAGACACCCAGGTCCGAGCATTAGGTTCAAAGAATACAAGCAATACGAACAATACAAGCAAGCTTAATATAAGACATAAAACACGTTTCATTTAATCCATTCCTTGAACAAAAACATGCTAACTCAGAGCATGAAGAGCTAGACTACCAAAGTTATAATAAGCACGGCTTGACCCCAATGAATAAGCTTATTGATATCTAACAGCTAATACACTCGAACACTCGGTATTAAGCATTAAGCAGTGCCAAGCTTTCTATAGCAACTTGAGCCGCCGAAAACAAGCAAACCTGGCAAAAAAGCTGGCGGTTAAATATACTCTTGAAAGGTTTTTAGCCTGTAACGGTTAGGTTAAACAAGAACCTATTTATTTGAAACTATGCCAGCCTTCTCAACAGAGATTTATACCGCCAATAATTTAGTAAACTAAACTTATTCACTGAAAGGTTTTGTTTCTTTCTTACACTCAGCTAGATATAACACATAATTTCTCCAAGAAATTACATTTTAACTCTTTTAAGTGCCTAGCAAAATCCAAAAAGTCCATTACACTTCATATAATAATAATGGCTAATCTTTAATCACCGAACTGCCTGTTTCGATATTTCTACCGCGTTTAGCTTAGAATTTTTATCTATTACTAAATATAAGTGGCGCCCTCGTGACATTACGGCATTATTAGCTTGTTCGAACGACTACAAAAACATAGATTCATCATAAGATCTTGCACCCTAACAACTAAGTGTGGTGAGGGGCGATGGATTTTTAGCAATAGGGACGTAAGTAAAAATGGATGGCCTAGAAAACGGCGTCATAACACGCTTTAAGCAAATTGTTTCCACATATCCCGATAACATCGCCATTCAACAATGTGAAGAAAAACTTACGTACAAAGAATTAGACGCTCTTTCGGATCAACTTGCTGGCAAACTTTTTAGTAGAGGTGTAACAGCCGGAAAACGAGTTGCTTGTTTTCAAGAGCGGTCTCTAAATTTAATAGTATCGATACTTGCGATTTTCAAAACCGGCGCGGTATATCTGCCAGTGGACACCAGCTACCCCAAAAAGCGAGTAGTCTACATGCTAGGCAATGCCTCGCCAAGCATAGTGCTCCATGACCAAGATCCTAAAGATCTTGAAGGCCTCGGCAGTGAGCTGACTTCAGTTCAAGACTTTTTAAACAATGCGCCACTTAAAAAGTTCGAAGCATTTAAATACCAGGCCCAGGTTCAAAGTGATTTGGCCTATGTTATCTACACATCAGGAAGTACGGGCCAACCTAAAGGGGTTGAAATATCGCATTTAGCGTTTTCTAAGCAATTATCATGGCTACTGAGTCACTTCAAATTTTCTAGCGCCGACAGCTTTTTACAGAAAACCCCAATTAGTTTTGATGCATCAATCTGGGAAATATTCACCCCGCTTTGCTGTGGGGCTCGCTTGGTTCTGGCGCAGCCAAAGTCTCACCATGACCCGGCTTTGCTTATAAAGGAAGTTATTACTAACAATATTTCTGTACTGCAGCTAGTCCCTTCAGTTTTAAGGCTCATGCTGCAACAAGGTATGAGCGAATGCCACTCGCTTACAAAAGTTTTTTCTGGCGGCGAAGCCCTGCCACCTAAAATGGTTAATGACTTTTTCGCCGCCTCAAACGCCGAGCTTCATAATTTATATGGCCCCACTGAATTCACAATCAACGCCATGCACTGGAAATGCACAGCCTCTTGCAAATCTGTGCCAATAGGGCGACCGGTGCTAAATACCTCCGCCTTTTTACTTGATGAACAAGGGCAAATCATTGAAGACGGGGCAATAGGAGAGCTTTATCTGTGCGGACCACAACTTGCCAATGGGTACTTAAACAATAAACTTGAAACCGAAAAACGTTTCGTAGTTTTACCTAGCATCAGTAATCAGTGCCTATACAGAACTGGAGACCTCGCCCAACAAGATAAACAGGGGCTATTCCATTACAAAGGTAGAGTTGATGACCAATTAAAGGTCAGAGGCATCAAGGTCGAAGCGGGCGAAATAGAGCACGCTGTAGAAGCAATTAATGGCATTAACAAAGCCATAGTTAAACTTGAAACGCACGAAATTCGAGGCGTAGAGTTGGTCGCTTATTTAGAAACAAGCAACGATTTGATACTTTCACCAACGGCACTTCGAACATCTCTGGAACTTATTCTACCCGCGCAACTAATACCTCAACATTTTTTTACGATAGAGCACTTCCCATTATCACCCTCAGGAAAAATTGATAAATCTGCCTTGAAGCCGCCTGCTGGCGAAGACGATAGACCCAATCTAAATACACCTTATCAAGCGGCAAACACGCATATTGAAGCGGCAATGGTGAGTATCTGGAAAGAGGTTCTCGGTATCCCACTAGTAGGTATCAATGACAATTTTTTTGAACTCGGCGGAAATTCGCTACTTGCGCTTCAGCTTATAGCGACCTTAAATGAGCAGCTAAACTTGGCCCTTTCGGTTTTAGATATGTTTGAGTCACCAAACATATCAGGCCTTTTAGCCAAACATTGCCTGGCAGAAACATCATCAGCAGAACCAAAGTCTAAACAAATTATAGACGATAATAGTAACGAAGATATTGCCGTAGTCGGTATGGCTGGCCGATTCCCGGGGGCACGGAACTTGGACCAGCTCTGGAAGAACCTAAGCGAAGGAATAGACTCAACAACGATCTTCAAAATGGACGAGCTTGATCCAAGTATTCCAGACGAATTGAAGCATGACCCGTACTACGTCAGAGCCAGTGGGGTCATTCCTGAAGCCAAATGTTTTGACGCTAGCTTTTTTGGTATTAGTCCACGCGAAGCTGCTGTGATCGACCCTCAACAAAGAGTGTTCCTCGAAACTTGCTGGGAGGCTTTAGAAGATGCGGGTACCGTTGTCGATGACCGAGCTAACCGTATTGGTATTTTCGGCGGAACGGGAAACAATACTTATTATCTAAGCAACGTTCAACCCTCTGCGGGCAATGATGGTGGAATTGGAGAAACGCCAAGAATAACGGCTAGTGAAAAAGACTATGTTACCACCAGAGCGGCCTTCAAACTCGGATTAACCGGCCCATCAATCAGTGTTCAAACTGCTTGTAGTACCTCTCTGGTGGCAATCATTGTGGCTTGTCAAAACCTGCGCAGTGGTCAAGCGTCGGTGGCATTGGCAGGCGGCGTGTCAATAACGACCCCAATTAATTCAGGCCACCTCTATCAAGAAGGCAGCATGCTGTCACCCGATGGGCGAACACGCAGCTTTGACAAGGATGCCAAAGGAACTGCATTTAATAGTGGCGCTGGCATTGTGGTCTTAAAGACCCTTTCAAAAGCAAAGAAAGACAAGGATCGAATCTATGGTGTCATTAAGGGCATCGGGATAAATAATGATGGCGCTGAGAAGGCCAGCTTTACAGCACCAAGCATCGATGGGCAAAGGGCTGCAATCAATGATGCAATTCGTGATGCAAATATAGATGCTCGATCAATTAGCTATGTAGAAGCACACGGCACAGCAACCCCTCTTGGTGACCCCATTGAAGTAGAGGCGCTTAGCAGAGCATTCAGAGACCAGTCAAGTTCAACTGATAAGCAATATTGTGCATTAGGGTCCATCAAAAGTAATGTCGGACACATGGTGGCGGCAGCTGGCGTCGCGGGACTTATCAAGACCTGTTTATCCTTGTACCATAGAAAGTTACCCCCAAGCTTGCATTTTAATCAGGCAAACTCTCAAATTGATTTCAAGAATAGCCCTTTCTTTGTGAACAATTTACTGACGGACTGGAAAGGTGAAAAGTTAAGAGCCGGTGTCAGCTCATTTGGCGTTGGCGGTACCAACGCGCATGTCATCGTGGAAGAGTATCAATCGTCTACGGAAAAAACACTCGTGAAAGAAGTTCCCGAGTTATTACTTTTTTCAGCAAAAAAACAAGACGCACTTCAACGAATGCTCGAAAATCATGGCCAGTATTTTCAGGATAAGCCAAACACCCCGACAGCATTCGACGCATACAACCTTCAGATGAGACGGAAACATTTTACAGCTCGCCGCTTCGTCATTACAGAGGGTAAGCGCTCAAAAATTACCGCTTTGCTTGAACAATTACCACCGGAACTATCGAGATCATCTAACCTTGAAAAATCGTATGATCAGTTCGTCTTTATGTTCCCGGGGCAAGGTACACAATACCCTGGTATGGCGCGGGCACTTTATGACCGTTTCAAAAGTTTCCGTCAAACGGTCGATCTTTGCCTTAGTCATTTAAACGATGAGCTAGCAAGTACCGTTCAGGCTCAACTTTTAGCCTCAGAATCAGAGAATCTCGACAAGAGCGCCCAAGAATTAAATCAAACACAATTCGCTCAGCTCGCTTTATTTACGACTGAATACTCATTAGCACAACTCTGGATGAGTTGGGGGATAAAACCTGCTGCCCTGATTGGCCATAGTATAGGCGAATTTGTAGCGGCCACCCTTGCGGGAGTGTTTAGTTTAGAGGATGCATTTACTTTGGTAACCGCCAGGGGAGCGCTAATGCAAGCGCGACCTCATGGTGCAATGCTGTCTGTCAGGCAAGCTGCAACGGAGCTTGAAAATAACCTACCAGAGACTTGTGCCATCGCCGCAATCAATGGCCCAAAACTTTGCGTCGTTGCCGGACCTTTTGATGATATTGCTGAGCTTGAGTGCTCACTAGGTTCTCGTAATATTGTCAGTCGCCGCTTGCAAACTTCACATGCATTCCATTCGCCTATGATGGACCCTGTATTGGAACCATTTTCTGCAGTGGTCGCAAAGATAACTCTTAAGCCCCCATCACTACCTATCATGTCTACGGTCAATGCAACATGGTTAAGTGATGAAGATGCCCTAAACCCGGACTATTGGAGTTCTCACCTCAGGAAGACCGTAAGGTTCGCCGATGGCATCAGAGCTCTGCTAGCTTATGATAAGTTTGCATACATAGAGCTTGGACCTCGTAATACCGTGTCGATATTGGCTGCACAGCAAATGGACAAAAACAACCGTTCACCGATTGTTTCAAGCCTTTGTGGTAACCCGGTGCTAGGAAATTTCAAGGCAGATGAAATAGCAATACTAAAGGCCATAGGTGAACTTTGGCTAAATGGTGTAAATATTGAATGGCCCCAGTTACATACTGCGCAACACCCTGTACTTAGCTTACCAACATACCCTTTTTCTAGAGAAGAACATTGGCTCGAGCCGTCGATAAATAACACTAGCAAACCAAGCATTGATTTCACGCAAGCATTACTGAGCCAAAATCAGGCCAATACACCACCTACAACTGCAGTCAAGAGCTCAAAAATGGCCCCTAAGGCAATATTAGTTAACGAGTTAAAAGAGTTATTCTCAGATAGTTCTGGAGAAGAATTAGCTGATGTAGAAGCTGAAACCTCCTTTTTAGAACTCGGATTTGATTCACTACTACTCACTCAAGTTGCACTATCTTTGAGGCAAAAATACCGCCTCAACATTGCATTTCGTAAGCTAATGGAAGACCTTTTTAACTTTGAAGAGCTGGCCAATTACATTTACGACAATGCCGATGAATCTGTACTGCCGACTGAAACGATTGTAGAGCAAAACGTTACGCCAGCTTCTGGGGTACAAATGGACATCGCTATGAAAAATACCGCACCAAACACTAGCACGCAGATTGCTGGTGGAAATGTCGTCCAGCAACTAATTGACTCACAACTGAAAGTCATGCAAATGCAGCTTCAGGCATTGAGCAACTCAAGCATCGCTTCCCCTCTTGTAAATGGCTTAGACCAAGGTACAGCTTCAACCAACACGGCTATCCCGCTCGCAGCAAAGGAAAAAGCCGCGCAAGAAAAAACACCTATAAAACTCGAGCACTCTAGAGGCGCTAAAATAACCAAAGAGAAATTGGGTTTAAAGCTAAGTCAGGCGCAGCAAAGTTGGCTCGATGATGTAATGGAAAAATACCAGAGGAAATATTCCGGGTCCAAGGCCTATACACAAAAACATCGCAAGTACTTGGCAGATCCAAGAGTCGTTTCAGGCTTCGGACCGGAATGGAAGGAAGTAATATTCCCCATTGTTACCAAGAGCTCAAAAGGCTCTAGATTGATAGATATTGATGACAATGTGCTTATAGATACTGCGAATGGTTTCGGCCCAATATTCTTCGGGCATTCTCCCGATTTTATTACCAAAGCATTGAAAGATCAGCTAGACAAAGGTATTGAAACCGGCCCACAGTCACCACTTGCCGGCGAAGTGGCAAAATTATTTTGCGAGATGACAGGAAACGAACGCTGCACTTTTTCCTGTACCGGCTCTGAAGCTGTTCTTGGCGCAATACGCCTAGCGAGAACTGTCACTGGTCGAAATAAAGTGGTCATGTTCGAAGGCGGCTATCATGGCATTAGCGACGAAGTCATTACTCGACCTGGACGAGATTTCTATGGCCTTCCTGCCTCTCCAGGTATACCCAGAGAATCGACCAGTAATATGATCGTATTACCCTGGGGAGATGCTAACAGCATTGATGCAATAAGAGAGCTTGGCGAAGAACTGGCCGCCGTTCTTGTTGAGCCTGTTCAAAGCCGCATGCCCGAGTTTCATGATCAAGAGTACATAAAAGCAATCAGAGAAGTAACGCGAGAAAGTGATACTGCACTTATTCTTGATGAAGTAGTAACCGGCTTTCGTGTCGCAGCAGGAGGTATTCGCGAGAGGTTCAATATTGATTCAGATTTGGCCACCTACGGAAAAGTCGTCGGCGGCGGCTTTCCTATAGGCATGATTGCAGGGAAGGCCAAATTTATGGACGCATTGGATGGCGGCGATTGGATGTTTGGGGATGATTCAGTCCCAGAGTGCGGCGTTACCTTTTACGCCGGCACCTTTGTCAGGCACCCATTAGGCCTCGCGGCA